>FLNY01002329.1_pt1 | contig 58234 bp, 37 predicted proteins | sample 1140381 | NCBI WGS metagenome assembly FLNY01 (sample SAMEA3878172, study PRJEB12797) | bioreactor metagenome | biome: Moose rumen | place: Sweden | collected 2011-10
CGGCCGTCGATGCAGATGGTGAGGGGGCGGTCGGTGCGGACGTGCCGCAGGAAGGGCGTTTCGGCGACGGCCGGGAGGGCGTCGAGCTGCGGGAGGTCGAGGCGGTCGCCCTCGCGCGAGAACGGGTCGACGTTCACGTAGCCGGCGTTGAAGGAGGTCAGGTTCTGGAAGAAATGCGTGCCCTGGCTGGGGTCCACCTGGAACCCGGGCAGGGAACACTCCACGAGGGCCCTGGCCTCGGAGATGTCGCTCCATGCCACCGGAATCCCAAGCGTGGGGATGCTCGAGCCCCATCTGCCGTAGCCGATAAGCACATAGTTCCGGCCCCCGGCGCGCATCGCGGCGTTGATTTCGCGGAGTTCGGCGGCAATCTCGCGCGTGCGCAGCTTGTCGAAGGCGTCGCGCTTGACGTAGATGACGTCGCAAACGTCCCGTATCCATCCCGTGCCGAGCGCGCTTCCGGAATTCACGAGCGCGCCTTCGGTGTCGATGTGCTTCCAGTCTACCTCGGCGTCGCTGCTGTCGGAGGAGATGGGCCTCACCTGCAGCACGTGGAAAACGCCCGATTCGAGGTCGGCCGCGAACTCCAGCTCCACGTCGCACTTCATCTCCCCGGAAGTGATGTCGAGAAGCTCCCGCAGGATTTCGGCGAGAGGGAAGGTGCCGTAGCGGAGGACATGGGCGAAAGTCACGAACTTGGGGCCGTCGGGGAACGGGGAGTCCACCATGCGCTGCCCGTTCAGGTCGAAGGTGGAGACCACCTTGGAGAACGAACGGAACCTGGTGCATTCCGTGACGGGAATCCGTTCCAGGTTCACCGCGTCGTCGAGCGAGGTCTTGAATTTCTCGGGCTGGAGGTTGAGGGCGTACATCACCTGCTGGGTGTCGCTCATGACATGTTCGGGAGTCGAGGTCTGGAGTATGTTCCGCGGGTGCGAGGGGCTGAATCGCAGCACCTGCTCGCCGTCCACCACCGCCTTGCCCAGGCCGTAGGCGAGCTTGACGATTCCTTCTTCGGCCTTCTCGTAGCCCAGGGGATAGAAATTGAGCGAACGGGCCACGCCCGAGAGGGTGGGGAAGAAGAAGCCGCCGTCCTCGGAGCCGCTCACTTCCTGCACGATGATGGCCATCTTCTCCTCGGAAATCACGTTCGCGGTGGCGGTGATGTACCCCCTTGAGGCAGCGTAATACACGGAGGCGTAGACGCTCTTGATGGCCTTCGCGAGCAGACGCAGCTCCTGGTCCTCGTTCTCTACCGCCGGAATCATGTAGGTTGAATACACCCCCGCAAACGGCTGATAATAAGAATCTTCCAGCTTGGAGGAGGAGCGTATGGCGAGCGGCTTGCGGACTTCCCTTATGAACACGCGCAGATCGTCCAGAAGCTCTTCCGGGAGCCTGGACGACACGAATTCCGAGAGGATTTCGTCGTCGGAGACGTCGGCGTTGATGACGTACTGCAGGCCGTTTTCGAGAATGAAGCGGTCGAAATAATCCGTGGCTATCACCAGGGTGCGGGGGACCAGCATCCGGACCCCTTCCCAGCGGTCGTAAAGGCTGTGCTTGTAGAGGATGTGGTTGAGGAAGGCCAGGCCGCGGGCCTTTCCGCCGAGCGAACCGCTGCCGGTCTTGGAGAACCAGACGGCGTCGTTGTAGGTGGCCGGGTCGAAGGCCGCCACCACGCCCACGCCCTGCCCTATGCGGTAGTCGTGGATGAGCCCGACCGCCTGGGTGCGGAACACTTCCATGTCGGTGAAGCGCGAGTTCTTGAGGGCGTTGCCCACGGAGAAGATGCCCCTTGCCAGCAGCCAGCGCGAGACGTAATTCTTGTCCTTGAGGCGCTCCAGGTCTTTTTCGGTGAGGGTGGAGATGATTTTTTCGGCACCGTTAAGGTCGTGGGCGCGGGCTATCTCGCGGCCGCGGTGGTCGGTCACCACGAAGTCGCCGAAGCCGAACTCCTTGCCTATGTATTCGCTCAGCTCGTGGGTGAGCGTCTTCGATCGCTTCATGAGGAAACCGGCTTTCAGCGACACCGCCACGGCCTTCATGCTTTCCTGCGAAGACTGCATGAGGATGGGCATCTTGGGCATCTCCTCCCGGATGAGGTGGCAGAGGTCGACGCCGGCGTCGAGCTTTTCGAGCGAGGGGCTGTCGTTGCGGTGGAGCACGAAGCCGATGTCGGAAATCACCCCAAGCAGGTTGCTCCCGTAGCGCCGGTAGAGGCCGACCGCGTCGTCGTAGCAGGTGGCCAGGAGGATTTTCGGCCGCGCCCGCTTGCGGAAGAACTGCTGCTCCTCGTTCAGGGCGTCGGCCAGCGCGGCCACGTTCTGCTGCAGCACGAGCTTGTAGAGCAGGGGAAGGTAGGTGGAGTAGTACCTTACCGAGTCTTCCACGAGCAGGATGCACTGCACCCCGCCTTCGAGGATGTCGTGGTCGGCGTTCATCCTGTCTTCGAGGAGCTTGACTATGGCTATCAGGAGGTCGGACTGGCCGTTCCAGTTGAAGGTGTAGTCGATGCAGCTGCGGTCCTTGCCTTCCATCTGCCGGGAAATCTCCTTGGAGAAGGAGGTGAGCAGCACTATGGGGGTGGATGCGTCGTAGGCCTTCATCTTCCGGGAGAACTCGAAGACGTCGGGCTCCCCGGTGTTGTACATGCTGATTACCAGGTCGAAACGCTCGCCGGCGGCGGCCCTTGCCAGCGCTTCCCCGGTCGACTCCACGCGCTCGAAGACGGGCGGGTTCGACAGGTCCAGCTCGGCGTACTCGCGGGAGATGCGGGCGTCGAGCTTCCCCTCCTCTTCAAGGGAGAAGTTGTCGTAGTTGTTGCAGACCAGGAGGATCCTGCGTATCCGGCCGGTCATCAGAGAGATGCTGTCCGAGCTTGTCATGTCATTCCCATTCTATGGTTGCGGGCGGTTTTGAGGAGATGTCGTAGACCACGCGGTTCACTCCGCGCACCTTGCGTATTATTTCGTTCGAGACGTCCGCGAGGAAGTCCCAGGGGAAGCGGAACCAGTCGGCGGTCATGGCGTCGGTGGAGACCACGGCGCGCAGGGCCACGGGATGCTCGTAGGTGCGCTCGTCGCCCATCACGCCCACGCTCCTGACCGGCAGGAGTATGACTCCGGCCTGCCAGATGGCGTCGTAGAGGTTCGCGGCCTGAATCCTCGGGTCGGAGGCCGAGGGGAAGCCGCTGCATTTCCGGGCCTTGAGGCTGCGGATGAAGATGTCGTCGGCCTCGCGGAGGATGCGCAGCCGCTCCGGGGTGACTTCGCCCACTATGCGTATGGCCAGCGACGGGCCCGGGAAGGGATGCCTGCCGATCAGTTCCTCCCCGATGCCGAGGGCCCTGCCCACGCGGCGCACTTCGTCTTTGAAGAGCATGCGCAGCGGCTCCACGATCTGCAGGTTCATCCTTTCGGGAAGGCCGCCCACGTTGTGGTGCGACTTGATTTTCGAGGCTATCCCGGGGATTCCCGCCGATTCGATGACGTCGGGATAGATGGTGCCCTGGGCGAGGAAACGGGCGTCTCCGATGCTCCAGGCGCACTTTTCGAAGGTCTCGACGAAGAGCCTGCCTATGATTTTCCGCTTTGCCTCGGGCTCCTCGACGCCCTTGAGCGCGGAGAGGAACTCCTCCGAGGCGTCCACCCCCATGACGTTGAGGTTCATGCTCCGGTACGATTCCAGCACGCTCTCGTACTCGCCCTTGCGCAGCAGGCCGTTGCCCACGAAGATGCAGGTGAGCCGGTCGCCGACCGCCCTGTTGAGCAGCACCGCCGCCACGGTGGAATCCACGCCTCCGCTGAGGCCGAGGATCACCTTGCCGTCGCCTATGGTTTCCCTGAGCGAGGCCACTGCGGTTTCGATGAAGGAGGCGGGGGTCCAGTCGCCGCGGCAGCCGCAGATTCCCTTGGCGAAATTCTCGAGGATGAGGCCGCCTTCCACGGTGTGATACACCTCGGGGTGGAACTGCACCGCGAAGGTCAGGCCGTCGGAAAGCTGGAAGGCCGCGTTCTCCACGTCTTCGGTGGACGCGATGACCTCGGCCCCTTCGGGCAGGGTGGAGATGGTGTCGCCGTGGGACATCCACACCTGGGTGGTGCGGCTGACGCCCCCAAAGAGGGGAGAGCTCTTCACGGTGAGCATCGCCCTGCCGTATTCGCGGCTGAGCGAGGCTTCCACCGTGCCGCCGCCGCTGCTGGCGAGGTACTGCGCGCCGTAGCATATTCCGAGCAGCGGGAGGCGCCCCTTGATGCCCTCCAGCGAGGGTTTGGGGGCGTTGTCGTCCCGCACCGAGCAGGGGCTTCCGGAGAGGATCACGCCGTTGCAGCCTTCCGTGGAGGGAATCTTGTCGTAGGGGACGATCTCGCAGTAGACTCCGATTTCGCGGAGCCTGCGGCCTATGAGCTGCGTCACCTGGGAGCCGAAGTCGATGATGAGTATCTTGTCCATAATATAAAGGAGTACAGCTTATCGTTCGGGACCGTCCGTTATCCGGAAGGCCTCGCGGAGTGCGGGAACGGCGTCGAGCTTCTCCCATCCGAAGAACTGGAGCCCGTTCTCGACATACGGCTCCCTGCCGAAATGGCCGTAGGCCGCGGTGGGGGCGTAGATGGGGTTCTTGAGGCCGAAGCGGCGGATGATCGCCGCCGGGGTGAGGTCGAAGAGGGTGCCGAGCTTCGCCGCAATCTGCGCGTCCGCCACGCGGGAGGTGCCGCAGGTATCGACGAAGATGCTCACGGGCTTTGCCACTCCGATTGCGTAGGCGAGCTGCACGAGGCACTCGTCGGCCACTCCGGCGGCCACCAGGTTCTTGGCCAGCCAGCGGGCGGCATAGGCGGCGCTGCGGTCGACCTTGCTCGGGTCCTTGCCGCTGAAGGCTCCGCCGCCGTGGGCTCCGCGCCCTCCGTAGGTGTCCACAATTATTTTGCGGCCGGTGAGGCCGGTGTCGGCCGCGGGACCGCCCTCCACGAATTTCCCGGTGGGATTCACGTAGAGGATGAGCCTGTCGTCGAAGAGGTGGCGCACTTCGGCGGGAAGGGAGGCGATGAGCCTCGGAAGCACTATGCCGCGCACGTCGGCCTCGATGCGCTCGTGCATTTCGGCGTCGGAGGCGGCGAAGGGGTCGTGCTGGGTGCTGAGCACTACGGTGTGGACGCGAACGGGCTTGTGGGTGTTGGCGTCGTATTCGATGGTGAACTGCGCCTTGGCGTCCGGGCGCAGATACGGCATTTCCGGGGCGCCGGTGCTGCCCTCTCCGCCGGCAGCAGTTGTTTTGGGGAGAGGCTGCCTTGCGGAGAGGGCATCACCGCCAGCAGGTGTTTTGGAGAGAGGCAGCTTTGTGGAGCCTCCCTCGCCGGCGTGCCGGATGTCCGCGAGGACCTTCAGGAGCGAATGCGACAGGAAGAGCGGCAGCGGCATGTATTCGGGGGTGTCCTTGCAGGCGTAGCCGAACATCATGCCCTGGTCGCCGGCGCCCTGCTCCCCGCCGCTCTCCTTTATTACACCGCGCGCGATGTCGCCGCTCTGTTCGTGAATCGTGGAAATGACTCCGCAGGAGGCGGCGTCGAAGCCGTATTCGGCCTTGGTGTAGCCTATCCTCCGGATGGTGGCCCTCACGGTGGAGGGGATGTCGACGTAGGCGTGCCGCGAGGCGACCTCGCCGCCCACTACTACCAGTCCGGCGGTGCAGAAAGTCTCGACCGCCACGCGGGACTCCAGGTCCTGCCTGAGGAATTCGTCGAGGATGGAATCGGAAATCTGGTCCGCGACCTTGTCGGGATGGCCCTCCGAGACGCTCTCGGAAGTGAAGAGATAGTTGTTCATTTTAGCATTTTTTTGGTGCGGGGTTGCAAGCGGTCAAATCTGTCCCCGCGGTTTGTAAATTGTTTACAAAGGTATAAAAAATTGTGCTATCTTTGCCATGCGAAAAAACTTATTCAAATCAATCGAGTATGAAAACATTTCTCAAAAGTTTATTGCTGAGTCTCTCAGCGATGCTTTTAGTCGTTCCTGCCTTCGCGCAGATCACGACTTCTGCCATGGGCGGCCGTATTACCGACCGTAGCGGCGACCCGATTCCGGGCGCGACCGTAGTGGCAGTCCACGAACCTTCCGGCTCCCTGTACTACGGCCTCACCAACAATGAAGGCCGCTACACGATTACCGGTATGCGTTCCGGCGGCCCCTATGTAGTGGAAATCTCCTGCATGGGTTACCGTAAGCTCAACTACACCGACGTCACGCTCCAGCTCGCCGAGGTCTACGCCCTCAACGCGAGCCTGTCCGACGACAACGAGCAGCTTACCGAAGCCGTCGTGATTTCCACCGCCTCTTCGAAGTTCAACACCGAGAAGACCGGCGCCGCCACCAACATCAACAACAGGCAGATCGAGGCCATCCCGACCATCAGCCGCAGCATCACCGACGTCACCCGCCTCTCTCCCTACGGCGGCAACGGCATGAGCTTCGCCGGCAGCGACGGCCGTACGGCCAACTTCACCGTCGACGGCGCCAACTTCAACAACAACTTCGGCCTGAGCAGCAACCTCCCCGGCGGCGGCAACCCCATTTCGCTCGACGCCATCGAAGAACTTCAGGTCGTGATCAGCCCCTACGACGTGCGCCAGACCAACTTCATCGGCGGCGGCGTGAACGCCATCACCAAGAGCGGCACCAACACCTTCAAGGGTACGGCCTACGTCTACCACCAGAACGAGAACCTCCGCGGCGACTCTGTCGACGGCGACCAGATTTCCGGCGCCCGCGCCACTGACCGCAAGACCACCTACGGTCTCACCCTCGGCGGCCCCATCATCAAGAACAAGCTGTTCTTCTTCGTGAACGCCGAATATTCCAAGATTCCCACCGTGGTCAACCGCTGGCGCGGCTCCACCAACGGCGTGGCCGATGCCAACAACTACATCTCCCGCACCACTGTCGCCGACCTCCAGGCCGTTTCCGACTACGTCAAGACCAAGTATGGCTACGACACCGGTTCCTACACCGACTTCCCCGCCAACGAGAGCAACGGCAAGATCCTTGCCCGCCTCGACTGGAACATCAACGAGAACCACAAGCTCGCACTGCGTTACAACTACACCCTCAACAAATACTGGAACAGCCCCAACGCCACCTCGATGGACGGCGGCACCCGCATGAGCGGAGCCCGCATGTCTCAGTATTCCATGGGCTACGCCAACAACATGTACTCCATGCAGAACCTGGTGAGCACCTGGTCCCTCGACCTCAACAGCCGTCTGGCCGACAATCTCTCCAACCAGTTCCTCGCCACCTTCTCCAAGCTCGACGACATCCGCGGCTCCAACTCCGACGAGTTCCCCCAGATCGACATCACCAAGGACGACAACAACTACATCTCCCTCGGTTATGAGCTCTTCACCTGGAACAACGCCGTGCACAACACCGTCGCCAACGTGAAGGACGACCTCACCTGGTATGCCGGCGCCCACAAGGTCACCGGAGGCGTCTCCCTCGAATACCAGATGGCCGACAACCAGTACATGCGCAACGGTACCGGCTACTACCGCTACAACATTACCGACGACATGTACGGCGCAGACGGCACCCTCAACGCCGCGGCCCTCTTCGCCAGCACTCCCGAGATCGTCTGCCTCACCTACGGCTACGACAAGACCGGCGACGGCACCCCCGAGTTCGCCCCCGCGGCCCGCGTGCAGTTCTACAAGGCAGGCCTCTACGCGCAGGACGAATGGAGCGTGAATGAAAACTTCAAGCTCACCGCCGGCCTCCGTATCGACGGCCTCTTCTTCAACAACGCCGACCTGCTCACCAACAACGCCATCTACGACCTGGCCTATTATCCCAAGTCGCACAACTATCAGGAGCAGCACATCGACACCGGCAAGTGGCCCAACTCCAGCATCACCCTCTCTCCCCGCGTGGGCTTCAGCTGGGATGTCTTCGGCAACAAGACCCTCAAGATCCGCGGCGGTTCCGGCCTCTTCAGCGGCCGTCTGCCCCTGGTGTTCTTCACCAACATGCCCACCAACGGCGGTCTGGTGCAGTATCAGGCCCAGATCAACGCCAAGAATGCCGCCAACAACGGCTTCAACATGAACACCTTCGCCGGCGGCCTCGTGACCGACGCAAACGGCCAGGCCACCATCAAGGGCCTCTACGACAAGCTCATCTCCCTCGGCTATCCCGGAACCGTTTCGTCTGAAGACGGCGCCATCCCCAGTGCAATCTGCGGCGTGGATCCCAACTTCAAGATGCCCCAGGTGTGGAAGAGCTCCCTGGCATTCGACTATTCCTTCCCCACCTCCTTCCCGTTCAGCGTCACCGCCGAAGGCATCTTCAACAAGACCATCAACGCCGTGTGCATTTCCGACTGGAGCATGCAGGACGTGGGCGGCTTCGCCCGTCTCAACGGCGCCGACAACCGTCCCCTCTATCCCGCCCAGTACCGCACCGCCATCACTTCCGACGGAGTTGACAAGCACACCAAGGCTTTCGTGCTGGAGAACACCGACAAGGGCTACGGCTGGTCTGCAAGCGTGAGCATGAACATGCAGCCCATACCCGAGCTGAGCCTCTCCGCTTCCTACACCCACACGGTGAGCAAGGAAATCACCGGCATGCCCGGCTCCGCGGCCGAGTCCGCCTTCACCTATGTGCCCACCCACGAGGGTCCCAACTACATCCCCCTGCACAATTCGCAGTACGTGACTCCCGACCGTGCGGTCGCATCGGCCACCTTCCACGACAAGGGCGGCAACCACTACAGCTTCATCTACGAGGCCTGGAGGGGCGGTTACAACTACTCCTACATGACCACCAACGACATGAACGGCGACGGCTACGCCTACGATGCGGTTTACATCCCCACCGACGAGCAGGTAGCCAAAAACGAGTTCCGCTTCGTCTCCCAGGACGACGCCGACCGCTACATGGCCTTCGTCCACAACGACCCGTACCTTTCCAAGCACCAGGGCGAGTATGCCGAGGCCTACAGCGTCTATTCTCCGTGGGTCCACAGGCTCGACTTCAGCTACAAGCACGATTTCAAGCTGAAGATCGGAAACACCACCAACGTCCTCCAGCTCTGCGCCGACATCAAGAACATCCTCAACCTCTTCAACTCCAGCTGGGGCGTGAGCAAGTACCTCAATCCCGCCATCGGCTCCGAGGCCAAGATCCTCAAGTATGAAGGCGTGGATGCAGACGGTTACGGCCTCTTCTCCACTCCTGCTGCAATCAACGCCAGTACCCAGACCTTCGTGCCCTATCACGCCCTTGGCCAGTGCTGGTATGCATCCGTGGGTATCAAGTACATGTTCAACTAATAAGCGGTACCGATTATGAAACTCAGATATATATTTGCAACGCTGGTCGCGGCCCTCTCCGTCTTCACCGGATGTGTAAGCGAGTCCGACCACTTCCTCGACGAGGTACAGGTATCCTCCTCCTACCTTGCATTCACCGCTGCGGGCAACTCCGTTGAAGTCGCGGTTACTGCGACTGCCGACTGGAGCGTCAAGGATCTCCCCGACTGGATCAGCGCCAGCCCCATGTCGGGCGGCCAGGGCGCCAACAAGGTCATATTCACCGCAAGCGCTGCCGATGAGACCCGCGAGGGCCAGTTCTCCATCGTCTGCTCGGGCAAGTCGCAGACAATGAAGGCCATCCAGGTCACCGCGGCCGTCGAAGTTCCCGTCACGCCCATCGCCGATGCGATTAAGGCCGGAGCCGGCAACTTCCGCGTACGCGGCACCGTCACCAAGGTGACCAGCGACCAGTACGGCAACTTCTACATGTCGGACGACACCGGAGAAATCTACATCTACGGCACCAAGGACGCCCAGGGCTATCCCAAGGACGGCAGCGGCGGATGGGCCCGTTTCGGCATCGATCCCGGCGACATCGTCACCGTGCAGGGGCCCATCTCCCTCTACGGCAGCACCTGGGAACTCGTTGACGTAGAAGTCATCGACGTCGAGAAGTCCCTCATCGACGTGGCCGACTTCGACTTCACCATGCTCCCCGCGACCGACACCACGTTCGACATGACGGTGAACGCCAAGGTGAGCCCGCTGCTGGTCACTTCCGACGCTTCCTGGCTCCAGGTGGTCGACGTAAAGAGCGGCAACGTGTTCGTGCTCCATGCCGACGCCAACGACTACACCGCCGTCCGCACCGCCAACCTTACCATCAAGGCTCCCGGCGCACTCAAGAGCGTGTCGGTCTCGCAGGAAGGCATTCCCGCCACCGGCCAGACCGTGTCCGAAATCATCGGCGACGTCGACGACTCCCTTGTGGAGACGCTCGAGAGCACCGTCATCGCCAGGACCGGCGCCGGCTTCGTGCTCTACGACGGAGCCAAGGCCCTGTACGTCTACAGCAAGGACAAGGCTTCCGAAGTGAGCGTGGGCGACAATGTCAAGGTCTTCGGCAAGAAGACCACCTACAACGGCGTGCCCGAAATCACCGACGTGACCGATCTGGTAATCTACTCCCACGACAACACCTTCGAGGTTCCCTCCTCCAAGGACATCACCTCCGAGGCGGGCAGCTACAGCGCCTCCGAAGCCGAGTATGTCAAGCTCACCGGCACCCTCGCCGTCAGCGGCAACTATTACAACATCGCCCTCGACGGCCTTGACGACAAGATGGGATCCATCGTGTCGCCCGTCGACGAGCTCGACGCCAAGTCCTTCGACGGCAAGAAGATAACCGTGACCGGCTGGTTCAACGGCCTGTCCGGCGGCGGCAAGTACATCAATGTCATCGCCACCAAGATCGTCGAATTCTCCGACAACCCGAAGGGCTCCGCCGGCAATCCCTACACCGCCTCCGAGATAGCCGCCGAGATTCTCGCCGGCAACGTTCCCGAAGAGAACGTCTACATCAAGGGCATCGTCTCCGCGGTCCTCTATGACGCTTCCGCAAATTATCCCACCGCCACCTTCTGGATTTCCGACGACGGCACCGCCTACGGCGTGGCCGACGACAAGAAGTCCAGCTCCGAACCCTCCAAGGACTTCGAATGTTACGGAGTGTACTGGTTCGGCGGCGAGCCCTGGGCCGAAGGCAACGGACAGGTGACCGTCGGCGACGAGGTCGTCGTCTGCGGCAAGACCACAGCCTACAAGGGCCAGCCCGAAACCTCCAACAAGAGCGCCTGGCTCCACAGCGTCAACTATGTGACCACCGCGGGCAACGGTCTCGGCAGCACCGCGTATCCCTTCAACATCGCCGGCATCGAGGAGGTCATCGACTTCCAGCAGGCCGCCATCGACGCCGCCAAGGAAGCGGAGGCCGAGACGCCCGTCTTCAATGATGTCTGCGTGAAGGGCAAGGTTTCCGCCATCCTCTACACGTTCAGCGCTTCCTACGGCACCGGCACCTTCTGGATTTCCGACGACGGCACCGCCTACGGCGTGGCCGACGACAAGAAGTCCACCACCGCAGTCGACAAGGACTTCGAGTGCTACAGCGTCTACTGGCTCGGCGGACAGCCCTGGGCCGAAGGCAACGCCCAGCCCGAGGTGGGCGACGACGTGATCGTCCGCGGGCAGTTCACCATCTATAAGGGAACCTACGAGACCTCCAGCAAGAAGGCATACGTATACTCCCATAACGGCGCCACCGAGTAACCGGTGCCGTATCTGCAGCAAAGGCGCAGCTCCTCCGGGGCTGCGCCTTTTTTCGTGTAAAAAAATCTTTTGAATTTCGTTTGCTTTTGTTAAATTTGTAAGCTACAAGAATTGTACACAAACACAAACACCTACTCATATGAAATTCAACAGGATTTTCACGCTTTTAGCGCTCGCAGCGCTCAGTATCGCAGGATGTAAGACTCCCGACGAAGAAATCGGCCCCGCAAAGCTCGACGGGGTTCCCGCATCCCTCAGCTTTACCGCCGGAGGCGGCATGGAGACCGTCTCCTTCACCGCCACCCGCGACTGGACGGCAGTCGTGTCCGACGACGCCAAGGCATGGATCAGCGTCTCGCCCGCAAGCGGCAGCGCCTCCACCACCACCCAGACGGCCAGCGTCACCACCCTCTCCAACCCGGGGTACGACCGCACCGGCACCGTCACCATCAACCTCGTGAGCAGCGGCCTCACCCTGCAGAGCGTGGTCATCAACGTCACCCAGACCGGCGACAAGGGCAACAACAGCCACGCCGGCACCAAGGATGATCCCTACACCGCGTCCGAGGCCCTCAAGATCATCACCTCCGGCACCTACACCGCCGACGAGGTGTACGTCACGGGCAAGATCTCCCAGATCAGCGAAATAAGCACCCAGTACGGCAACGCCACCTACTTCATCTCCGACGACGGCACCTCCGCCGACGCCCTCGAAGTGTACCGCGGCTACGGCCTCGGCGGCGACAAGTTCAAGTCCGAGAGCGACATCAAAGTCGGCGACGACGTCATCGTGTGCGGCGTGCTCATCATGTACTCGAACACTCCCGAGGTCACCCAGGGCAGCTACATCTACTCCCTCAACGGCACCGTCAAGGAGAAGGGCGAAAGCGGCGGCCAGGACGGCAAGCAGGACGACACCAAGGGCACCCTCGAAAGCCCCTATTCCGTGCAGATGGCCCTCTACCAGGCCGGCACCCTCGACGCCGACGGCAAGATCGCGAACGTCTACGTGAAAGGCAAGATCAGCAAGATCGACGAAATCGACACCGGCTCCTACGGCAACGCCACCTACTACATCTCCGACGACGGCACCACCGACTCCCAGCTCGAAATCTACCGCGGCTACTACCTTGGCGGCGCCAAGTTCACCTCGTCCGACCAGATCAAGGTCGGTGACGAAGTCATAGTGCTGGGCGACCTCATCAACTTCCACGGAAACACCAAGGAGATAACCCAGGGCAGCAGCATCTACTCCCTCAACGGCCAGACCGCCGAACCTTCCGGAGGCGACGACGACCAGGCGGGCGCCAAGGACGACACCAAGGGTACCGTCGACAGCCCCTATTCCGTGCAGATGGCCCTCTACCAGGCCGGCACCATCGACGCCAGCGGCAAGTTCGAGGGCGTGTACGTGAAGGGCAAGATCTCCAAGATCAACGAGGTCAGCACCCAGTACGGCAACGCCACCTACTTCATCTCCGACGACGGAGCCGAGGCCAAGTCGCTCGAAATCTACCGCGGCTACTACCTGGGCGGCGACAAGTTCACCGCCGAAGACCAGATCAAGGTCGGCGACGAAGTCGTGATATTCGGCGATCTCGTGAATTTCCACGGCAACACCAAGGAAATGACCCAGGGCAACTACATCTACACCCTCAACGGACAGGGTACGGATCCCGGCACCGGGCCCGAACCCGGCAACGCCAAGGGCAGCGGCACCCTCGAAGATCCCTACAACCCGGCGGCGGCCGCCGCTGCGGTGGAAGGCTTCACCTGGACCTCCAACACCGAGTACCAGAGCACCGATCCCGTCTACGTGAAGGGCAAGATCAGCAAGATCGCCGACAAGGGCACCTTCACCGAGGGCGGCAACTACGGCAACGCCTCCTTCTACATTGCCGACGCCGAGGACGGCACCGGTGAGTTCTACGTCTTCCGCACCTACTACCTGGGCAACCGCAAGTTCGAGGAGGGCGACACCGACATCAAAGTGGGCGACGAGGTCGTAGTCTACGGCAAGCTCATGAACTATCGCGGCAACACCCCCGAAACGGTTGCCGGCGAATCCTATCTCTACACCCTCAACGGACAGGGTGACACCGGCCTCAAGTTCTCGGTGACTCCTCCCGTGCTCAACGTGGCCGCAAGCGCCACGAGCGCCGTCATCGAGGTCAAGGGCAACGTCGAATGGAACGCCGCCTGCGACAACGACGCCTTCACTCTCGACAAGACTTCCGGCACCGGCGACGGCACCGTCACCGTTAGCTTCGACGCCAACACCACCGACGCCGAAAGGGTTGCCAATATCACCATTGCAACCGCGGCCGAAGTGGCCACCAAGTCCTTCACCGTGAAGCTCACCCAGGCCAAGCCCTCCGACGGCTCAGGCGTCACCGTGGTCTTCGTGGCGGGTACCGACAAGACAAACAGCTCCGAGGCGGGCCATGAGGTCCTCACCAAGGACGGCATCACCCTCGACGTTTCCAACGGCGCCCTCTTCCGCACCGACAACTACAGGGTTTACAAGGGCCAGACCATCACCGTGTCCTCCTCCGTGGGCGACATCACCAAGATTGAATTCACCTGCACCGCCAGCGGCACCGCCCAGTACGGTCCCGGCAACTTCCACACCGAAACTGGCACTTACACCTTCGAAGACACCCAGGGCGTCTGGACCGGCACCGCGGCTTCCGTTGTGCTCTCCGCAGTCGAGAACCAGGTCCGCGCCACCAAGATAGTCGTCACCGTGGGTGAAGGCGGAAGCGGCGAGAATCCCGGCGGCGAGCCCGGCGGCGGTGACAATCCCGGAACCGATGTGGACGCCAAGGAAATCAGCGTCGCGGATTTTCTCAAAGCCGATGAGTCTTCGACCCAGCCATATCAGCTCACCGGCACTGTAGCGCCCCACAAGGGGTCGATCAACACGACTTATGGCAACTTCGACCTCACGGACGACAGCGGCAGCGTGTATGTGTACGGCCTCACGGCCACCAACCTCGGCTACGGGGCGACCAACGACAAGTCCTTCTCGACACTGGGTATCAATGAAGGCGACAATATCACCATCATCGGCTACCGCGGCTCCTACAATGGCGATCCCGAAGTGATGTACGCCTACTTTGTCAAGAAGAATTCCGGCGAGACGCCCGACGACCCCGGCACCCCCGACGACCCGGACACCCCCGGTGAACCCGGCGACCCGGCCGTGGCCGACGTGGTCGACCTTGCCGCGATGGGCTACACCAACGGAGAGGCGCTCGACGGCGTCACCACCTCCGGTTCCTTCGCGAACATCACCTGGGCCTCCAACGGCAATTCCAACGGCCCCAAGTATTACAACTCCGGCGCGGCCGTGAGGGTATATCCCAGCAACGGCTTCACCGTTTCGATACCTGAGCCCGCCGCCTCCTCCACCAGGAGGATGGCCCCCGGCGACACCCCTTCCAAGATTACCGCCATCGTGCTTACCGCCAAGATGGCCGATGACAGGATAGTCACCCTCACTCCCGACACCGGCACCCTCAGCTCCAACTACGTCTGGACCGGCAGCGCCACCTCCGTGACCTTCAACGCCGGCGGCAACGGCGGCAACATCAGGATTTCCAGGATCGCCGTCTATTACGACAACGTCGAACCCGACGTGGCTCCCGGCGACGACCCCGTCAATCCCGGCACCCCCGACGAAAAGGATCCCATCGCGGTGACCGTCGAGGAATTCCTCGCGGCGCCCGAGTCCTCCGACCAGCCCTACATCCTCACCGGTGAAATCTACAACCTGGCCAACACCACCTACGGCAACTTCGACCTCGTGGACGCGACCGGCAGCGTGTACGTATACGGCCTCACCTCCACCAACCTCGGCTACGGGGCGACCAACGACAGGTCGTTCTCGTCCATCGGCGTGGGCGAAGGCGACAACATCACCATCATCGGTTACAGGACGTCCTACAACGGCACCGAGGAGGTGGGCAGCGCCTATTTCGTGAGCCGCAACAGTTCCGGTTCGGTCGAATGGGACAACACCTACGACACCGTCCAGGCTCCCATCACGACCACCGTCGCGGGCTTCCTAAACACCCGTCCGTCCAAGTTTCAGCCCTACACCATCAACGCCACCATCAAGCAGGTGAACGATGCGGCCAAGGGCGTCGTGGTCATCAATGACGGCACCGGCGACCTCGTCGTCGACGGCATCACCTCCACCAAGCGCGAATACGGCGACTTCAACATCGCCAACTTCAACCTTCTCGGTCTCGGCGAAGGCGACGACATCACCGTCACCGGCTACCACGACCAGAAGATGAACCTCACCTTCATGAGCTACGCCTACAGCAGCGGCAGTGTTCCGCCCCTCTCTCTCGGACAGATCATCACCGCAGCCGACGGCACCGAATTCTTCACGGTGGGCGACATTTACGTGGGTGCAATATCCTCGAGAGGCTTCATTGCGGTCGACAACTCCGACGCGGTGCTGCTCTACAACCCCAAGGGCTCTTACGCCCTGGGCGACATGGTCTCCTTCGACGGCACCAAGACCACCTACAACAACCTGCCCGAAGTTACCGGTGCCAACGTCACGGTGCTCTCCTCCGACAACGAGGTGCCTTATCCCGAAATCAAGGACATAACCGCCAGCCTCGACAGCTATTCGTCCTCCAAGGCCGAATACATCCAGATCAGGGGCAAGTTGGTCGTCTCCGGCAACTACTACAACATCGTGGTCGACGGAGCTACCAGACAGGGCAGCATCTACTATCCGCACAGTTCGATGAACGCCGCCGGCTTCAACGGCAAGTCCATCGTCGTGAAGGGCTACTACAACGGCCTCTCGTCCGGCAAATATGTGAACATCGTAGCTTCCAGCATCGAACTCGACAGCTCCATCAAGATATTCGACGTGTCTACTGCCTCGCTGAACGTCTCCGCCGATGAGGGCGGCACCTCCTTCGACATCAGTGCGAACGTACCCTGGACCGTAGCCCTGCAGAGCGATCCCGACGGAATGGTGTCGTCGTTCAGCCCCGCCTCGGGTGAGGAAGACGCCACCGTGGCCATCAACTACGGCGAGAACACCGGTTCCTCCCAAAGGACCGCCACCTTCGTGGTGAGCACCACCGCGGCGGGAGTCGACACCCCGTCTTACACCGTCACCCTCACCCAGTCTGCACCCGCATCGGGCGTGGAAGTTACGGTCACCTTCATCGCCGGCACCGACAAGACAAGCAATGCCGCCGGTCATGACTCCATCACCAAGGACGGCGTAACCCTCGACGTATCCAACGGCATCCTGTCGCGTACCGACAACTACAGGATTTACAAGAACGCGAAGATCACCATTTCCTCCACTCTGGGCAACATCACCAAGGTGGTGTTCACCTGCACGAGCTCCAATCCGGCAAACGGTTTCTCCACTCCTTCCATGGGAAGCTGGGACTCCTCTTCAGGCACATGGACCGGCAACGAGTCTTCCGTAGTCCTTACCGCATCGAACAAGCAGGTGCAGGCCACCAAGATCGAGGTGACGGTTGCGGCCTCTTCCGGCGGCACTCCCGTGCCCTTCGCCTTCAAGACTTACGCTAACATGGCCACCTTGAGCAGCGACGGCAATACTCTTACCTACGACGGCGACGCCCTTACCCTCAATATTCTCAAGGGCTCTTCCTCCGAGGCGCTCTTCCAGTCGACCGAACAGCTTCCCGCGAAGTGCATGGTCGGGAACACCTTTGTGCTTACCGCTCCCGGGAACATCAGCGAGCTCTTTATCCTGATGGGCGATACTTTCAACGCCACGGCCGCAGCCGCAGTGGCGGCGCAGATCACCCAGGGTACGGCGAGCGTCGACGCCGACAATGCCGGCATCTCGGTGACCGGCATCGGGTCGTCCGTTTTCACCATTTCCAATTCCCCGGCGGAATTCAGTTTTTATAGTCTACATGGCCAGTATCTGAACTAATTGAAATCCGCTCGTGACATATCGTTGGTGGCAGCGCTGGCAACAGCGCTGCTGCTGACTTTTGTTTCCTGCCACAACGGGGAGGAACCCGACTTTGTGAAGCCGGTGATTTCGCTCTCCGTCAATCCGGCGGCGAGCACTGCCGGCGAGCAGTTCGTGGACGTCACGGCCGGGAGCGACTGGGTGATAAGCCTCCAGTACGAAGGTTCCCAGAGCGGCTGGGCGAAGCTCTCCGCCAATGCGGGAAGCGGCATCGTGAGCGGCATTACCCTGAGTTACGGCGCCAACGACTCCGAAGAGTCGCGCAGCGTCGTCCTTACCATCACCAGCAGGGGCGGCACCTCTTCGGTGGAGTTCGTCCAGAACGGCACCGCGCCCCCCGAAGCGCCGCATCCCGGCGGCTACGGCGAAGACGTGGCCTCCAAGTCCTGGCTGGAACTCCCCGCCACCGCGGCTGGCGACGGCTGTGAGTACTTCTTCCACATGATGAGCAACGGCAAGGACCGCAACTACTCGTTCTACTACAGCTACGAAGATTTCGTCTCCCTTTGGGTGGCCTACCCGCTGAACACCGGCCTGATAGGCTCTTCGATAGGCGGCCGTACCGACGCCTGGGGCTACGATCCGCTGATTCCCAAGGACATGCAGCAGTACATAGTGAACGACGAGGGCATGGGGGTATCCTACGGCAGCGGCCACAGCCGCGGGCACCAGATTCCTTCGGCCGACCGCTACGGCACCGCGGCCAACAACGCCGCCACCTTCTACGCCACCAACATGACCCCGCAGGACTACCACTTCAACGGGGGCATCTGGGCCGACCTTGAAAACAACGTGAGGTCGCTCGCGCGCAAGGCGGACACCCTCTACGTGGTGACGGGCTGCGTGCCCGGGAGCGGAAGCATAGTGGACCGCGGCGGGCGCAGGATAAACGTCCCCGCCGCGTACTTCAAGGCGCTGCTCTTCTACTCGAAGAGCGGCGCGGCATACACCTTCCAGCGTTTCGACGGCTACTCCGGCATCGCGGTGTACATGGAGCACATGAGTTCCCTTTCCGGAACCAGCGCGCAGTATGCCATGAGCATCGCGGAGCTCGAAGAAAAGACCGGCATCGAGTTCTTCGCCGCCCTGCCTTCGGTGGTGGGCAAGGAGACCGCCGCCAGGATAAAGGCCCAGGGGCCTGTCAACACAAGCACAACAGTATGGCCGCCCTCTGACTGGTGGGCCAAATAACACTCGCATATGAAAAAACTGCTGATTACCATTCTTGCCGCCATCGCGCTCGTGGGATGCGGCACCACTTCAAAAACCACGGGAGTCCAGGCCGGAAAGCACAGCTACGTGATAGGCTTCTACAACCTGGAAAACCTCTTCGACACCGTCCACGACGAAGGCAAGAACGATTACCAGTACCTTCCCGACGGTCAGAACCAGTGGACCGAGGCCAAGTACCAGAAGAAGGTGCACAACATGGCCCAGGTCATCGCCGCCATGAAGGAAGACAATAAAGTGTGGCATACCATCCTGGGCGTGAGCGAGATAGAGAACCGCCACGTACTCGAAGACCTCGTGAGCGACCCGCAGATCGCCGACGCCAATTTCCAGATAGTCCACTACGACGGTCCCGACCGCCGCGGCGTCGACGTGGCTCTGCTCTACAAGCCCGAGCAGTTCACCGTGCTGGAAAGCAGGAGCATCCCGTTCACCTTCGAGCCTTCCGTCATCGACTTCAGCGCCTGGACGCAGGAAGAAAAAGACAATTTTCGCACGCGTGACATCCTCATGGTGAGGGGCATGCTCGACGGCGACATGGTGGCCGCCTTCGTGGCGCACCTTCCGTCGCGTCTCGGCGGCAAGGGCGCCGACCTCCGCCCGAGGGGCGCCGAAATCATCTACCAGAACGCCATGGAGCTCGAGAAGCAGTATCCCGGCATCCGCATCGTGGTGATGGGCGACATGAACGACAATCCCTCCGACGTGAGCATGACCACCTACATGCACGGCAGGGAATACATCGAGCAGATGGGCCCCGAAGACTTCTACTCTCCGCTCCTGCGCATGCTCAACGAGGGCTACAGCTCCCTTTTCTACCAGGGCTCCAGCAACATCTACGACATCATCCTGGTGAACCACCAGTTCGCCACCGCCCCCGATTCAGGGCTCAAGATAATACCCATCCACAAGGACGGCTACTGCGCCCGCATCTTCCACAAGGACTTCATGACGCAGCAGAGCGGACAGTACAAGGGCACCCCCTTCCGCACCTTCAGCAACGGCGCCTTCGTGGGAGGCTACTCCGACCATTACCCCACTTACATAGTTGTCTCAAAATAATTTAACCTATGATAAAGAAGATCGTAACGGCGTTTGCCGCCCTGCTTTGCTCGCTCTTCCTGTTCGCGCAGGAGCCTTCCGGCGGAGTCAAGGGCACGGTAATCACGCGCGGCACCAAGGAGCCCGTGCAGAACGCCAAGCTTGAGCTTTACTCCGGAGCGGAGCTGCTGCGCAGCGTTCTCTCCGCCGAAGACGGCTCATTCATGATTCCGGGCCTTGCCGACGGCATGTACACCCTGGTCATCACTTCCAGCGACTATATGCAGAACACCGTGAACGTAACCGTCAACGACGGCTACGTGAAGAACATGTTCAACCTGTCGCTCACCCGTACCCAGAGCGAGACCGCCATCGAGGACGCCTCGCTGCAGGAGTTCGACCTCGACGACAGCGGCTACAACGACGCTCCCACCGTGCTCTTCGGCAGCAACGACGTGTTCAACGAGATCGTGAGCTACAATTTCTCGAGCGTCCGCTTCAAGAGCCGCGGCTATGCCAGCGAGGCCCAGGACGTGTACCTGTCGGGCGTCAAGATGAACGACGCCATGACGGGCTACGGCCCCTTCAGCCTGTGGAGCGGCCTCAACGAGGCCACCCGTTCGAAAGACGCCACCACCGGCAACGAGATGGCCGACGTGGCCTTCAGCGGCTACAACGGCTCCACCAACATCTTCGGCGACGCCACCAGCATGCGCACCGGCAGGCGCTTCAGCGTGCTCACCAACTCCGCCTTCTACCGCCTCAGGCTCATGGGCTCCTATGCCACCGGCGTGATGGACAACGGCTGGGCGTTCGCCGTGAACGCCAGCGCCCGTCTCGGCGGAAACGACTGGATCAAAGGCGTTTACTACCGCAGCTTCGCCTATTCGCTCGCTGCCAGCAAGGTGTTCGACAACTCCTCTCTCCACTTCATCTTCATGGGCACCCCCGGCAGGAGGGGAGCGCAGAACGGTTCCACCCAGGAAGTCTACGACCTCGTGGGCGACAACATGTACAACTCCAACTGGGGCTACCAGAACGGAATCATCCGCAACGCCCGCGAGCGCCGCACCCACGAGCCCATCGCCGTGATGAGGTACGACTTCAAGCCCTCCGACCGCTTCGAGGGCAGCGCCACCGTGCTGTACCGCTTCGGCAAGAACGGCTACACCGCCCTCGACTGGTACAACGCCCAGGATCCCAGGCCCGACTACTACCGCAACCTGCCCAGCTACTTCTACAACGCCGATCCCGACTGGAACCGCGACAGCGAGTCCAAGGCTGCGTGGGCCAACGAGGTGTGGAGCAATTCCGCCGCGTATCCCGAGTACACCCACATCAACTGGGAGAAGCTCTACCAGGTGAACCAGAACGACATCGACGCCAACGGCCAGAAGCGCGCCCACTACGTGCAGCAGGAACGCCGCACCGACCAGAAAGACCTCAACTTCGCGGCCCACGTGAAGTACAAGGCGGCTGACTTCCTCACCCTCCGCGCCGGCGCCAATGCCAAGATAAACAAGACCGAATACTACAACGTCGTGGCCGACCTTCTCGGAGGCGACTATTTCGTGAACATCGACAATTTCGCCGACCGCGACTACGCCTCCAACCCCTCCATGGTGCAGAACGACCTCGACTACTACAACGCCCACGGCGAGGCCCAGAAAGTGAAGGTGGGCGACAAATATTCCCACGACTACTTCGCCCACGTGCAGAACTACGAGGGCTGGCTCGCCGCCGACTTCGCCACCGGCAACTTCAGCGCCAAGCTGGCCGGACGCCTGGGCTACAGCACCTTCTGGCGCGAAGGCGTATGGAAGAAGGGCCTCTTCCCCGACAACTCCCAGGGCGACAGCGAGCATCTCGGCTTCCTTACCTATGCCGGCAAGGCCGCTCTCAATTATGTGATAGGCGGCAACATGCGCGTCTACGCCAACGCGGGCTACTACGAGGACGCCCCCAGGTTCAACCAGGCCTTCCTCTCGCCCCGCACCCGCAACAGCGTGGCCTCCAACCTCACCACCGCCAAGACCTTCTCGTCCGACGTCAACTGGCAGTATTCCGGAAACGGCTACAACGTCCGTCTCACCGGCTTCTACACCACCATCAAGGACCAGACCGACCTGATGAGCTTCTACGACGACCTGCAGAACGCGTTCACCAACTTCAGCATGTCCGGCATCGACGAGCGCCACATGGGCGTCGAACTGGGCTTCAAGGTGCCCCTGTTCATCGACGGCCTCTCCCTCCAGGGCGCGGCCAGCCTGGGCGAGTACATCTACACTTCCACTCCCTACATGACGCAGACGGTCGACAACTCCGCCCGCATCATCGTGGACAACGCCCCCGTCACCTACTGGAAGTCCAGCCCGCTCCTGAGCTACGACTCGGCCGGCAACATCGACGACCACGGCGGCGCCCAGCAGAAGCACTACGTGCCCTCCACCCCGCAGACCGCGACAAGCCTCGGCCTGAGCTGGAACAAGAACTACTGGTTCATCGACGCCGACGTCGAGTACTTCGACCGCAACTATCTGGACATGAATCCCTTCTACCGCACCGACCAGGCCGTCAAGGGCCCCGACGGAATCGCCACGGCCGACGAGATACTCTACATGACCGCCCAGGAGAAGTTCGATCCCGCCTGGCTCGTGAACTTCAGCGTGGGCAAGAGCTGGTACATCCGCTACAAGTATCAGCTCGGCGTGAACCTCAACGCCAAGAACGTGCTCAACAACACCAACGTCAAGACCGGCGGCTACGAGCAGACCCGCCTGGTGGACAACACCACCAGCAAGACCCGCTACTACCGCTTCGATCCGCGCTACTTCTACTACTCCGGGTTCAACTACATGATAAACGTTTATTTCAGATTCTAAGGAGGCAACGGCATGAAAAAGACATTATTCGCAATCTTCGCCGCAGCGGCGCTTCTGGTGTCCTGCGAGGAATGGCAGCCGGTGTTCACCGCCGGGTACGACGATCCTTCGGCGGCCAAGGTATACACCGAGTCCGACATGTCGGCGTACGGCAGCCGCATCACCATCGCGGAACTCTCCAAGATGTACAAGTCCAAGACCGGCGGCACCCCGGTGAAGCTCAGCTCCGGCTGGATCAAGGGACAGGTCACGAGCAGCGACTTCTCGGGCAACATCTACCGCACCCTCTACATCCAGGACGAGACGGGCGGAATCGAGGTCAAGACCGGACGCACCAACATGAGCAATGAAATCCGCCAGGGCCAGTGGGTGTATGTGAACCTGAACGGCCTGGTGCTCGGAATGTACGGCGGCAAGACCGGCAATTACGGCGGCGCCGGCATGATACAGCTCGGCCTCGAAGACCAGAGCGGCGAGTACGAGACCGCCTACATCGACCTTCCCCTCCTTGTGGACACGCACATCTTCAAGGGTGCAATGGGCGACGCGGTGGCCCCGGTCGTGCTCACCGAAAGCATGCTTCCCGGCAAGAACGACACCCAGGCGACCAACAAGTACATAGGCACCTACGTGACTCTCAAGGGGCTCAGGTACGACAATCAGGTGTTCACCCTCATCTATCTCACCTACAACGAAGACACCAAGAGCAGCAGCAACCGCATCTTCCTCTCCGACAAGACCTGGGGCATCACCACCTGGGCGCTCACCAAGGACCGCATGGGCCGGATGCTCGAAGCGGGCACCTGGGACAGCGTGAACATAGGCAACAGCGGCGACTACAGCTACGGCACAGTGGGTGACCACAGGGATGTCAAGAGCACCAACGGCGACACCTACGGCGACATCGAGCGCAACGCCTACAGCGTGAGCCACTACTTCAAGACGGGATCCACCACGATCCAGGTGCGAAGCAGCGGCTACTCCCGTTTCGCCGACATCGAAATCGACTCCGACGTGCTCTCCGGGGCGGCGACCATCGACGTCACCGGCATCCTCACCATGTACCAGGGCAGCATCCAGTTCACCCTGATCGATCTCGACGGCGTAACCAAAAACTGAACGGAATGAAAAGATACTTCATCTGTTTCCTTGCCATCATGAGCATTACCGCCTGCACGCAGAAAAACGTTTTCTTCCAGGACTGGGACACCCCGTACGGCATCCCGCCCTACGACAAAATAAAGGTCTCCGACTACATTCCCGCCATCAAGGAGGGCATAAGGCTGCAGCAGGCCGCAATTGACGCGATCACCTCCAACCCTGATGCCCCCACGTTCGAAAACACCATAGCCCCGCTCGAACTTTCCGGCATCGCGCTCGAGAAGGTCAGCGGCGTGCTCTTCAACGTTTCCGAGACCGACCGCAGCGACGCCCTCGACAAGGTGGTGGAGGAAGCTCTCCCGCTTCTGAGCGCCCACGAAGACAACATCGCCTTCAACAAGGCTCTCTACGAAAGGGTGGCCGCCGTGTACAAATCCGACCAGAGCGGCCTCACCGCCGAGCAGAAGACCGTCCTCAAGAACCATTTCGAGGAATTCGAGCGCGAGGGCATAGGCCTTCCCGAAGAAAGCCAGGAGCGGCTGCGCGAAATCAACGCCGAACTTGCATCCAAGTGCCAGAAGATAGGCACAAACATCCTGGCCGAGAGCAACGCCTTCAAGGAGAAGTTCGGCTTCAGCGTGAGCGCCTATCCCGAGAAGATGACCTCTACGGCCGACCGCGCTCTCCGCAGGCAGTACCTCGAAGCCTACACCATGCGCGGCCACAACGGGGGCGAGAACGACAACCGCTCCCTGGCGGTGGAGGTGCTCAAGCTCCGCCTCGAAAAGGCGCGCATCCTCGGCTACGAGACTTCTGCGGCCTATGAGCTTTCCGACAAGATGGCCCACGACCCGGCCACGGTCGATTCCTTCCTCGAAGGCATCATGAAGGCTTCGACGGCCAAGGCCGCCAGGGAAGTCGCCGAGATGCAGGAGATCATGGACGCCGACATCGCCGAAGGCAAGCTCCCCGAGGGCAGCAGGATAGAGCCCTGGGACTGGTGGTACTACGCCGAAAGGGTGCGCACCGCCAAATACGCCCTCGACGACGATGCCATCCGCCCGTACTTCCACATGGATTCGGTGCGCAACGGCATCTTCACCGAGGCGAAGATGCTCTACGACGTGAACGTGGAGCCCGTGAAGGACGCTCCGGTGTATTCTCCCGGCAACGTGCAGACCTGGAAGCTCAGCTACGGCGACGGCTCGCTCATCGGCATCTTCACCACCGACTACCTGCCCCGCAGTTCCAAGCGGGGAGGCGCGTGGATGAACAACGTCCGCAGCCAGTACATCGCCGCCGACGGCACCGAAGTGCGCCCCATCATCGTGAACGTGGGCAACCTTGCCGAGTACATGAACGTCGACCAGGTGCAGACCGCCTTCCACGAGTTCGGCCATGCCCTGCACGGCTTCCTCACCAGGTGCACCTACCCCTCGGTGAGCGGCACCGGCGTGAAGCGCGACTTCGTGGAGACTTTCTCGCAGATAAACGAGCACTGGGCGTTCGAGCCCGAGCTGCTGGCCCTCTACGCCAAGAACGACAGGAACGAAGTCATCCCCCAGGAACTGGTGGACAAGATAAACGCATCCCTGATGTTCAACATGGGCTTCATGACCACCGAGCTCTGCGCCGCCTCGATGCTTGACATGAAACTGCATGAGGTCACCGACTTCGAAGGCTTCGACATCGACGCCTTCGAGGAGGCCCTCGCGAAGGAAATCGGCCTCAACCCCGAGATAGGCTACCGCTACCGCACCACCTACTTCAACCACATCTTCTCCAGCGGCTACAATGCCGGCTACTACGGATACCTGTGGTCGGAGGTGCTCGACCGCGACCTCTTCAGCCGCTTCGAGGCTTCGCCCCGCGGCGTGTTCGACAAGGAGCTCGCAACCGAGTTCAAGCGGACCTTCCTCGAGAAGGGCGGCAGCGAAGATCCCATGGAGCTCTTCAAGAGTTTCATGGGGCGCGAGCCCGACAACGCCGCCTTCCTCCGCGGCCGCGGCCTGGTGGAATAAAAGGACTAACCAACACTAAAGTTAAATACAGATCAAGATGAAAAGGATTGTTTTGGTAAGACATGGCGAAAGCCAGTGGAACAAAGAGAACCGGTTTACCGGATGGACTAATGTGGATTTGAGTGAAAAAGGCCTCCAGGAGGCCTTCGATGCGGGGAAGACCATGCGCGAGCAGGGCTTCAACTTCGACATCGCCTACACCTCATACCTCAAGAGGGCCATCAAGACCCTCAACAACGTGCTCGACGCAATGGACCTCGACTGGATTCCCGTAAGGAAGACCTGGCGCCTCAACGAGAAGCACTACGGCATGCTTCAGGGCCTGAACAAGGCCGAGACCGCCGCCAAGTACGGCGACGAGCAGGTGCTCGTATGGCGCCGCTCCTTCGACGTGGAGCCCCTCCCGCTGCCCGACGACGATCCCAACTCCGCGACTCAGGACAAGCGCTACGCCCTCGTTCCCGACGAGTACATCCCCCGCACCGAAGCCCTCAAGCAGTGCATCGAGCGTGTGATGCCCTACTGGGAGAGTGAAATCTTCCCGCGCCTGAAGACCGTCGATAACATCCTCGTGGTGGCCCACGGCAACAGCCTCCGCGGCGTGGTGAAGCACCTCAAGGGCATCGGCGACGCCGAGATAGTGAAGCTCAACATCCCCACCGGAGTGCCTTACGTGTTCGAATTCGACGACAACCTCAAGCTCGTGAAGGACTATTATCTGGCAGATCCCGAGGAACTTGCGAAGAAGCAGGCCGCGGTGGCAAATCAGGGGAAGGCGAAGTGATACTCAAGTTAATTCCCGAATTCAGGCCCATGGTCTGGGGCAGCGAGAACTGGGTGATCTCCGGCTATGCCGGGAGGGAGACCAGGGTCGCCGAAGGCCCCCTTGCCGGCAGGACCCTCAACGAGGTGTACGGCGGGGAGTTCCCGCTGCTCATAAAATTCATCGACGCCCACCAGGACCTGTCGATACAGGTGCATCCCGACGACGCCCTTGCGGCCTCGCGCGGCATCGGCCGCGGCAAGACCGAGATGTGGTACATCATGAACGACGGCGGCACCCTGCTCGCTGGTCTGCGGGAACCCCTCACCCCCGAAAGCTACGTGAAGCTGGTCGCGGAGAACCGCCTGACCGACGTGCTCGAAAGGCACTCCGTGCACAAGGGCGACATCTTCTTCCTGCCCGCGGGACGCATCCACGCCATCTGCGGCGGCACTTTCCTCTGCGAAATCCAGGAGACCTCCGACAACACCTACCGCCTCTTCGACTACAACCGTCCCGGGCTGGACGGCAAGCCCCGCCAGCTCCACACCGAAGAGGCCAGGGATGCCATCGACTACAAGGTATATCCTTCATACAAAACCGATTACACCCTTGAGCCCGGAGGCTGCGAAGTGGTGGTCGAAGATCCTCATTTCACCACTTCCGTCTACGACCTGACCGCTCCCCGCAAGGTGGACACCGCCGGCTGCGGACGCTTTCTCGCCGTCATGTGCGTGGAAGGCTCCGGCAGCGTGAACGGCGTGAGCCTGAACTGCGGCGAGGCTCTCCTCGTGCTCGACGAAGACGCTCCCGTGGAGTTCGCTCCCGCCGAAGGCTCCGCCGCCAAATTCCTCACCTCCCATGAGTAGGAAGCAGGGTGCCCGGGGCCGTGGCTCCGGCGGAAAGCGGCGGGAACGCTCCGGCCGCAGGGTTTTCAGCGAAGAAGTCGGAACCGTGCAGATGACCCGCGAGGGCTACGCCTTCGTGCTGGTCGAAGGGCAGGACGACGACATCTTCGTGAAGGCCGCAAAGACCAGGCACGCCCTCGACGGCGACCTCGTGCGGGTTGCCGTCACGAAGGAAGTCGTGTCCAGGGCCAGCGACAGGGCGGGGGACAGGCGGGCTTCCAGGAGGCGCGAAGGCGAAATAATCGAAATAATCCGCCGCAGCGGCAAGCAGTTCGTAGGCGTGTACCACAGCGTGGGAAAGCAGGCCTGGGTGCTGATGCAGAGCAAGAGCATGCCCTGGGATATTCAGGTGGATGCTTCCAGGAGCGCCAAGATGGGCGCGCAGAGGGGCATGAAGGTGGCCGTGGTGGTGGACCGCTGGGACCGCGGCGACTCCAACCCGCTGGGGCATATCGTCGACGTGCTGGGCATGCCCGGCGAGAACGAGACCGAGATGCACGCCATCCTGGCGGAGTTCAACCTCCCGTACCGCTTCGACCGTGCGGTGGAGGCCGAGGCCGAAGCCATCCCCGCGGAGATAACTCCCGAAGACCTCCGGGGCCGCAGGGACTTCCGCCATACTCTTACCTTCACCATCGACCCCTCCGACGCCAAGGACTTCGACGATGCGCTGAGCTTTGCGAAGCTGCCGGACGGCAACTACGAGGTGGGGGTGCACATCGCCGACGTCTCCCACTACGTGAAGCCCGGCTCCGCGGTGGACAGGGAGGCCCGCGAGCGCGGCACCAGCGTCTACCTGGTGGACCGGACGGTGCCCATGCTGCCCGAGAAGCTCTGCAACGACCTCTGCTCGCTCCGTCCCCGCGAAGACAAGCTCACCTACGCCGTGGTGTGCGAAATCACCCCCGAAGGCGTCGTCAAAAGCCGCTGGATAGGCCGTACCGTAATCAACTCCGACCACCGCTTCGACTACGACCGGGCGCAGGCCATAATAGAAAACGGCGGCACCGCCCCGGAAGAGGAGGCGGTCGTAACCCTGAACCGCCTCGCCCTCATCCTCAGGAACGCCCGCTTCAAGGAGGGCGCCATCAACTTCGACCGTCCCGAAATGAAGGTGGAGGTGGACGGAAAGGGCAGGCCCACGGCCGTGCACCAGGTGGTGTCGAAGGAGTCGAACTGGCTCATCGAGGAGTTCATGCTCCTCGCCAACCGCACCGTGGCTGAGTACGTGGCCACCGGGGGCCGGCTGAACGGGGTGCCGCTCAAGTCGGCGAAGACCTTCGTGTACCGCGTCCACGACGAGCCCAACGAGGAGAAGCTCGCGGGGCTGCGCGACTTTGCGGGCAATTTCGGCTACTCCGTGGAAGGGGAACTCTCCGGCCGCGAGGCCTCCAGAACCCTCAACTCCCTGCTGCACAAGGCCGAAGGAAAGCCCGAGCAGGCCGCGTTCGAGGAAATCGCCCTCCGCGCCATGGCAAAGGCCTGCTACTCCACTGTCAACATCGGCCACTACGGCCTCGCCTTCCCGTTCTACACGCACTTCACCTCGCCCATACGCCGTTACCCCGACCTCATGGTGCACCGGCTTCTCACCATCTATCTCTCCGGCGGGAAGAACCAGGACCAGGGCTGGTACGAGGGCGAATGCAAGCACGCTTCCGAGCGTGAGCTGGTGGCCCAGGACGCCGAGCGCACGAGCACCAAGTACAAGCTGGTGGAGTTCATGCAGGACAAGGTGGGCCGGGAGTTCGAAGGCCGCGTGTCGGGAGTCACCGACTGGGGCATGTACGTGCAGATAGAACCCACCAAGGTGGAGGGCATGGTGGCGCTCCGCACCATCAGGTCCGACTTCTACGAGTTCGACGAAGACCGCTACCGCCTGGTTGGAAAAAGGACGAAAAAAGTGTTCCGTCTGGGCGATAGCGTGCGAATCCGCGTAAAGGAAGCGAATGTGGAACAGCGTTTGCTCGACTATGAACTGGTTGAGTCTAACGATTAAATACTGACATTATGGCAAAAGACAGTTTATTCAGTTTTCTTGCAGGCGCTACCGTAGGTGCGCTCGCATTCTATCTCCTTGGCACCGAAAAGGGCAAGGAAACCACCCAGAAGGCGGCCGATGACATCAAGAGCGCGGCCGCTCCCATCGTCGACAAGGCGCAGGACGTGTGCGAGGAGGTCAAGAACAAGGCCGGCGACTTCGCGGAAAGCGCCCGCGACGCCATCTCCAAGGGTCTCGACAAGATTGAAGACGCCCTCGAAAGGAAACCCGCACCCGCTGAAGAATGAATCCCCGGGATTATTTGGGCGTCAAGGTCGACGAAGTGAAGATGAAGGCCGGGGACACCCTGTCCACGACCACGGCCACGCTTCTCGCCTGGATACTGCTCATCGCCGTGGCCATGCCGGTCATCGGCGTCTTTTCCGTGGCGGGCCTGCTGCTGATAGGTGAGGCCGTCGACAGTTATGCGCTGGGCGCCGTCATCGTGGGCGGCGTGCTGCTCATTGTGCTCGTGATTCTCTTCTTGTTCCGCAAGAAGCTGTTCCTGAAGCCCTGCGTGCGGCTTTTCAGCGCCGCCACCGATTATGAGGACCTCCAGCGGAAAGAACAGGCCAACGCGCTTATGGCCGCGCAGTTTGAGAACGACTGGCAGGACGGCAATCACATCGCCCTGCAGGTCCTCCGTATCTTCCGCAAGGCCTTCAAGATTTAGATAAGCTTGTATTCTTTGAGCCTCTGCCTCAGTTCCTTGTGATTGGGGCAGAGGCTTTCCAGCAATGCGTGGAACTCCGGCCCGTGGTTCATGTAGCGGAGGTGGCAGAGCTCGTGCAGCATCACATAGTCGCGCAGATCCTCCGGCAGCCGCATGAGGTTGAGGTTCAGGTTGATGTTGCCCTTTGACGAGCAGGAACCCCAGTTGGAGACGTTGTGCTTGATCCTGACGGCACCCACGCTGAAGCCGTGCAGGGCGGCGAGTTCCCTCAGCCTCCCGGGCAGAAAGGCCTTCGCGGCCTTCCGCAGCTCCTGCACCTCGGGCGTTTCCGGCAGCTTCCTCCGCCTCCGGCGGTACACGATGCGCACCTTTCCGCTTAAAATATCTCCCAGAGTAATCTTCATGGCATGGCAAAGATACAAATTTTGCCTATCTTTGCAGGATATGATTTCGGAGAACAGGATAAAGGCCGCGGTGAAGGAAATGTTCAGCGGCATGGAGTTGGGTTCGGAGCCCGCGGGGCTCTATGAACCGATGCGCTACATGGTGGGCACTGACGGCAAACGGGTGCGCCCGCTGCTCTGCCTCACGGCCTATTCTCTTTTCAGAGACACTCTCGGCGAAGAAATCATCGAACCCGCCAGGGCTCTGGAGGTATTCCATTCCTCCACCCTCATCCACGACGACATCATGGACGGCAGCCTCCTCCGCAGGGGCAGGGACACCGTCTGGGCGAAATGGGGCACTGACACCGCCCTGCTCGCGGGGGACGCCCTTCTCATCGACGCCTACAGGCGCCTTTCCTCCGTTCCCGCGAAATTCCGCCAGAAGGTCCTCGCGCTCTTCACCGACACCGCCCTCAAGGTGTGCGAAGGGCAGCAGCTCGACCAGGAATATGAGAGCGAGAAGGAAATCACCATGGACGACTACATCGGCATGGTGGGCCTCAAGACCTCCAGCTTCATGGGCTGCGCCGCCAAGATGGGGGCCGTCATGGCCGACGCCAGCCCCGTCCAGTGCGAACGGCTGTACCGCTACGGCTACAACCTGGGCATGGCCTTCCAGATCACCGACGACTATCTCGACGTGTTCGGCGACGAAAAGCTGTTCGGCAAGTCGCTCGGGCGCGACATCATCAACTGCGAGAAGAGCTGGCTCACCGTGAGGGCGATGGAGAAGGCGGCCGACAAGCCCGGGCTCCTCGCCGCCCTGGCCGCTCCCGCCGCCACCGACGAGGAAAAGGGCGCCAAGATCGCTTCGGTAAAGAACATCTATGTCGAACTGGGCGTGGACGCCGACGCCGTCCTCTCCGTCCGGAGCTACACCGCCAAGGCAATGGAGGCCGTCTCCTCGATGCGTCTCGGGCAGGTGCGGCTCGAGGTTCTCCGGCGCTTCGCCGAAAAGCTTGTCGGCCGCGTGCGATGACTCCCTCCGAAGCCATAGTGGTAAAGAATGCCGGGAGCCACTTCCTGCTGAGCCGTCTGCCCGAATGGGCGCCGTTTCCCGCCGTGCTGCGCGGCAAGGTGCGTCTCGGGGGCAGTACCTCCACCAATCCCGTCGCGGTGGGCGACCGCGTCCGGTTCATGCCCGCCGAAGTGGCGGTCATAACCGAAGTGCTTCCGCGTCGGAACTACATCATTCGCAAATCCACCAACCTCAGCCGCAAGTACCATGTGATCGCGGCCAACCTGGACAGGGCGGTGATCGCCGTGAGCCTGCTGTTTCCGGAAATCAAGCTGCCTTTCCTCGACAGGCTTCTCGTAACCTGCGAGGTTTACGGAGTGAAGCCGGTGATAGTGCTGAACAAGATCGACCTCTACAATGAATTCTACGCTGAGGACGTGGAGAACTTCCTGCATATATACGAGGGGGCCGGCTACAAGGTGCTCCGGACTTCCTGCAGGACGGGGGAGGGCATCGACGAGCTTCGCGACCTTTGCAGCGAAGGAGTGTCGCTCTTCTCGGGCGAATCCGGAGTGGGCAAATCGTCCCTTGTCAAGGCCCTTAATCCCGGCCTCGACCCCAAGATAGGCAAGATCTCCGCAGCCCATCTGCAAGGCAGGCACACCACCTCGCTCTACGAGATGTACCCCCTGGCGGGCGACGGCTTCGTGGTGGACACTCCGGGCCTGAGGGGCTTCGGCCTGGTCGACCTCGAAAAGGAAGAGATCTCAAAGTACTTTCCCGAGATGCTCCGCGTCGGCAGGGACTGCCGCTTCACCCCCTGCACCCACACCCACGAGCCCGGCTGCGCCGTCAAGGAAGCAGTGGACGCGGGCGTCATCAGCCCCGAACGCTACAACTCCTACCTCGGCATGCTCGAGGAAGACACCAAGTTCCGCTAGCGGCAATGAAAGCCCTCGACCGCGAAATACTCCGGCTTGCGCTGCCGAGCATCCTGGCCAACATCACCGTGCCGCTCGTGGGCATGGTGGACCTTGCGATTGCAGGGCATCTGCACGGAGGGGAGGCTGCTTCGGCCTGCATCGGGGCGGTCAGCGTAGGAGCTCTGCTCTTCAGCGTGCTGTACTGGAATTTCGCATTCCTGAGGGCGGGGACCGGCGGGCTCACGGCACAGGCCTTCGGGCGGGCGCAGGCAGGGGGCTCCCTTCACGAAACCGCGCCGCTGCTTGGCCGCGCGCTTGCCCTTGCAGTCGGCATCTCTCTGATACTCATCGCGTTGCAATGGCCTTTCGCGAAGCTCGGGCTCCTGGTCATAGGAAGCACTCAGGAAGTTGCGCATCTGGCTGAACGCTATTTTTTCATCCGCATCTGGGCGTCTCCGGCGACGCTGTCGCTCATGGCGTTCCGCGGCTGGTTCATCGGCATGCAGGACACCCGCAGCAGCATGTGGGTAGACCTCATCGTGAATTTCGTCAACATAGGCGCAAGCCTGCTCCTCGCCTTTCCGCTCGGCCTCGGCTTCAGCGGCATCGCGCTCGGGACGGTAATCGCCCAGTACTCCGGCCTGGCGTTCGCTTTCATAGTGCTCTTCGGCCGGTACCGCCATATCGTCGAAGGCCTGCGCCTCAAAGACTGCTTCGGCGGCACCCGCGCCTTCTTCGCGATGAACGGCGACCTCTTCCTGCGTTCCCTCAGTTTCATGTTCATCTACGTGGGATTCAGCGCGATAGCCGCCCGCTACGGCGACACCGTCCTGGCGGTGGGCTCGCTCCTGATGAACCTGCTGATGTTCTTCTCGTACTTCACCGACGGATTTGCCTATGCCGGCGAGGCGCTCACGGGGCGCTACATCGGCGAAGGCGACCGCGTCATGGTGGAGCGGACCGTCCGGCAGGTTTTCGTGTGGAGCATGGGGGTAGCTCTTTTTTGGGTGCTTATCTATCTCTTTGCAGGACAGCCGCTTGTGGCGCTGATGACAGACGACCCGGCGGTGCGCGCCGCCGCCCGTCCCTACCTGCTGTGGCTGGTGCTGATGCCGCCGCTGGGATGTGCGGCCTTCACCTGGGACGGAATCTTCACGGGCGCCACCGCCACCGCCTCCATGCGCAATGCGATGTTCGGAGCGGCCCTGGCGTTTTTCGGCATATTCTTCGCCGGGAAGTATCTGGTCTCCGACGTGCTTCATCTGCTGCTCGCCGCCTACTTCGCCCATCTGCTCGTGCGCACGCTGTGGCTCACGCTCCGCTCCCGCCGCGACATCCTGCGCTAAAATTGCTATATTTGCGTCATGCACAGGAAAGAACTGGAAATAATGGCTCCTGCGGGGAACTTCGAATGCCTCGAGGCGGCCATCCAGGGCGGAGCGGATTCCGTATACTTCGGGGTGGGACGCCTTAACATGCGGTCCCACTCCGCCAACAACTTCAGCCCCGAAGACCTCCCCGCCGTGGTGGAACGCTGCCACGGGGCAGGGGTCAGGGCCTATCTCACCCTGAACATCATCCTTTACCCCGAAGACCTCCCCGCCATGGAGGAGACGCTCCGGGCCGCGAAGGCCGCCGGGGTCGACGCCGTAATCGCCTCCGACATGGCCTGCATCGGGTGCTGCCGCAGTCTCGGGCTGGAGGTGCACGCGTCCACGCAGCTGAACATCTCGAACGCGGAGGCGCTCAGGTTCTTCTCGCAGTTCGCCGACGTGGCCGTGCTCTCCCGCGAACTCTCCCTGCCCCAGGTGCGCGGCATCCACGAAGCCGTTGTCTCACAGGACATAAGGGGCCCCAAGGGGGAGCCGGTGCGCATTGAGATGTTCGCCCACGGGGCGCTCTGCATGGCGGTGAGCGGCAAGTGCTACATGAGCCTGCAGAACTACGGCAAGTCGGCCAACAGGGGCGAGTGCATGCAGGTCTGCCGCCGCGGCTACGAGGTGACCGACCTCGAAAACGGCACCGCCCTGCACATCGACAACAAGTACATCATGTCCCCCAAGGACCTCTGTACCATCGAGTTCATCGACAAGATGGCGGCTGCAGGGGTGACGGTGTTCAAGATAGAGGGCCGCGCCCGCAGCGCCGAATATGTGAAGCGCTGCAGCGAGTGCTACCGCAGGGCCGCCGACGCGGTCTGCGACGGAAACTTCACCCCCGAGCTCGCGGCGGAGCTCAAGGGGCGTCTCGCCGAGGTGTTCAACCGCGGCTTCTGGGACGGCTACTATCAGGGGGCCAGGCTGGGGGAGTGGAGCGAGGTGTACGGCTCCCAGGCCACCATGCGCAAGACTTATCTCGGCAAGGTCACCAACTGGTTCAACCGGCTCGGGGTGGCCGAAATCAAAGTCGAGACCGCCGACCTTCACAAAGGCGACACCCTGCTGGCGACGGGGGCCACCACCGGCGTGGTGGAGTTCGGCGCCGACGACATCCGTCTCGAATTCACCCCGGTGGAGCTTGTCCCCAAGGGATCGCTCTGCTCGGTGAAGGTGATTCCCGGGGAGAGGGGCGACCTTGGCAAGCCTTTTGAAAAACTTCACCGCGGAGACAAAATCTTCATTTGGAAAGAAGCATGAAAAGAACAATTACAGCGATAGCGCTTATTCTCGCCGCAGTTGCGGCCGGAGCGCAGACAAAGAGTTTCAGCCTGGCCCGCTGGATGCAGACGGAATCGGCTCTGCTGCAGGAACTTAACCGCAGCTATGTAGACTCCCTCCCGGTGGAGCGCATGCAGAAGGCGGGCATCGACGCGATGCTCGCCACGCTCGACCCTTACACCGTGTGGGTGCCCGAGGAGGAGGGTGACGACTTTGAAATGATGATAAACAAGACCTACGGCGGAATCGGCTCCATCATCTACAAGCCCGACGTGAACGGCCCGGTGCTCATCAACGAACCCTACGCGAATTCTCCCGCCGCCAGGGCGGGCCTTCGCTGCGGCGACGAGATCCATGCGATAGACGGCACTCCCGCCGCCGGCCTCACCGCCAGCGAGGCCTCCGACCGCATGAAGGGAAAACCCGGCACCAAGGTGGTCTTCTCGGTAAAGAAAGTCTATACCGGCGAGATGACCGACGTCACCATCACGCGCGAGCGCATCCACCTTCCCGACGTGGAGTATGCCGGCATGCTCGAAGACGGCACTACCGGCTACCTGCTCCTCAGCGGCTTCACTTCGGGGGTGTCGAGGGACGTCCGCAAGGCTTTCCTCGATCTTAAGTCGCAGGGGATGGAGAAGTTCGTGCTCGACCTCCGCGGCAACGGCGGCGGCCTTCTCCAGGAGGCCGTGGGCATCGTCGGCCTCTTTGTGCCGAAAGGCTCGCTCGTGGTTACTTCCAAGGGGAACGAAACCTCCAGGGACGAAATCTTCAAGACCTCGTCCGAACCCGTCGACCTCAGCATCCCGGTGATAGTGCTCGTGGATTCCGGCTCCGCCTCGGCCTCCGAAATCGTGGCCGGCTCGCTCCAGGATTACGACCGCGCCACCGTCATGGGCAGCCGCACCTTCGGCAAGGGGCTCGTGCAGAGCGTGAGGCCCATGCCCTTCGGCGGCCAGCTCAAGATCACCACGGCCAAGTACTACATCCCCTCCGGCCGCTGCGTGCAGGCCATCGACTATTCCCACCGCAACGAAGACGGCTCCGTGGGGCACATCCCCGATTCGCTCACCCATGAGTTCAAGACGGCCCACGGGCGCACCGTGAGGGACGGGGGCGGCATCACCCCCGACGTGGAGCTTCCCCAGCGCGAGTACAGCCGTCTGGCCTACTCGCTGGTGCTGAGCGGAATAGTGGAGCAGTACGCGATGGAATACGTGCGCTCCCACGAAAGCATCCCCCCCGTGAGGGACTTCCGTTTCGACGACTACGACTCCTTTGTGGAGTTCGCCTCCGGAAAGACCTTCGACTACCGTTCCTCGGCCCGCGCCACCTACGACCGCATGGTCTCCGAGCTCCGCAAGGACGGCCTCGAAGAGGCCATGGCCCCCGAGCTGAACGCCCTGAAAGACAGGATGGAAATGGAGAAGGAGGAGTTCCTCCGCCTGAAGAAAGACGAAATCGTGCCCTTCATCGAGCAGGAAATCGCCACCCGCTACTACTTCCAGGAGGGCGGCGTGGAGATGGTCATCCGCTACGACGACGCGCTCCGCCAGGCTGTGGCCAGTCCCCTCATCTCATTCCCCGCACCATGAAACTGATTTTCGCAACCGGCAACGCCGGAAAACTGAGGGAGGCCCGCGAGATACTCGGGCCCTCCTTCGAGGTCCTGGGCCCCCTTGAAGCCGGGGTGGAAGGCGAAGCCGAAGAAACCGGAAAGACCTTCAGGGAGAATTCGCTGCTGAAGGCGCAGTACATCTTCGACCGCCTGCACGTGCCGTGCTTTGCCGACGACAGCGGCCTCGAGGTGGACGCCCTCGGCGGCGCTCCCGGCATCTATTCCGCCCGCTACGCTTCCGACCACAATTTCGCCGACAACATCGACCGGCTTCTCTACGAGCTGGAAAGCCTCCCGTGGGATGAGCCCTGCGGGGAGGTCTACCCGGGAGGGGCGCGCTTCCGCTGCGTGGCCACGCTCATCCTCGCCGACGGCACGCCGCATTTCTTCGAAGGGACGGCCGAAGGCAGGATAGCCCGCACCCGCAGCGGCGAGGGCGGCTTCGGCTACGACCCGGTGTTCGTGCCCGACGCCTTCCCCGGCACGACTATGGCCGGGCTTTCCGAAGAAGTGAAGAACGGCATTTCGCACCGCGGAGCGGCCCTGCGCAAGATGGCGGCGTGGCTGGAAGGCTACCGGTAAAGTTCGGCGAGAACCCCCAGTGAACGGATGTTGAGGCGCGTCTCGAGATGCGCCGAGAGATATTGCAGCAGGCAGTCGGCGATTTCGCTTCTGGACCGCCCCGACAGGGGGACCAGGAGCGATTCTTCGTAAGGCCCCATGAGCTTTCGGATGTCGAGAAGGTGCTCCCCTGCGAAGGGTGTCAGGTCTTCGGGCGAGGGGGTGAAGCCCAGCGCGCCGCAGAGCTCCAGCAGCCAGCGCAGGTGATAGTTCGCGAAGTCGCTCTGCAGGGCGTCGAGCGTGAGGATGCTGCGCTCGCACCATTCGTAGAGCCCCGGTTCGGCATCGCCCCTCACCGATCGGAAAAGCACCTCCGCCATGAACAGCGTCATGCTGTTCTTGTACATGTTCCCGCGTATGCCCGCAAGGGGCCTGGCAGGGGAGACGCCCTTCAGCCGCCAGAGCTCCGACCTGGGATTCTCCACGGCCTCCGCATTCAGGATGTTCAGGGGCTGGAACAGCGCCTGCGTGCCTTTTTTGCCCACTCCCACGATGTAGCTCCTGCGCCCCAGCTGCGGGCTGAGGGCGTGCACCACGAGCTTGTTGTCGCCGACTTTCGTGGTGTTCAGGACAATCAGGGGAGTAGACACGGTCATGTATGCAAAGATAATTATTATTCGTATATTTGGCCTTGATATGAAAAACCCGAACCTCTTCCTTGCAGCGGCACTGTCGCTCGCCGCGCTCTGCGCATCCGTGCAAACCGCAAATTCACAGACAACTCCTCGCTGGTTGCGCCAGAACGCCATATCCCCCGACGGCAGCACTGTCGCCTTCGTGTACCAGGGCGACATCTTCACCGTGAGCGCCTCCGGCGGCGAGGCGGTGCAGATAACCTCCAACCCCGCGCACGACACCGAACCCCTCTGGAGCCCCGACGGGCAGTATATTGTGTTCGCGTCCTTCCGCGAGGGCAGCAAGGACATCTGGGCCGTCCCGGCGAAGGGCGGCACGCCCTGGAGGCTCACCGATTTCGGCGGCCGCGAAAACCCGCTCACCGTCTCTCCCGACGGCAAGGTGTACTTCGGCGCCTCCATCCAGGAAGACCCTGTCTCGGCGGTGTTTCCCGGCGACTTAAAGCTCTACTGCATAGGCCTTGACGAAGCGCTGGAGGCCGCGAAGGCCGGAAATCGGTTGCCCGCGCCCGTGCCGGTGATGTCGCTGCAGGTCGACAACCTGTCGGTGAACGCCGCCGGCACCATGCTCTACCAGGACTGGAAGGGCTATGAAGACAAGTTCCGCAAGCACCATACTTCCGCCGTCACTCCCGACATCTGGAAGAAAGACGGCTCCGTCTACACCCGTTTGAGCACCTACCCGGGCATGAACACCAACCCGGTGTGGGCCCCCGACGGAGTGAACTACTACTACCTCAGCGAAAGGGGAGGCGCCCGCAGCAAGACCATCGACGGGCCCCTCACCTCCGATCCCAAGGTGGACGACTGGGGAGGCGACAACAATGTCTTCAAGGGCAGCGGCGAGCAGCTCACCCACTTCACGGGCAGCCCCGTCCGCTACCTCAGCATCTCCCTCGAGGGCACCATGTGCTTCAGCTGGAACGGCGACCTCTACACCCTCAGGGAGGGTTCCGAACCCGTGAAGCTCCGGATTTCGCTCCGGAAAGACAAGGACGCCCGTGAGCACGTCTGGCGCAAGGCCGCCGGCATTGCGGGCGGTGCCGTCTCCCCGAACGGCAAGGAGATAGCCATAGTGTCGAGCGGCGACGTCTACACCACCACCGTCGACCTCAGCGACACCCGCCGCATCACCGAAACTCCCGGGCAGGAGCGCACCGTCTCCTTCGGGAAAGACGGCAAAAGTCTCTACTACGATTCCGAGAGGGACGGCGAGTGGGCCGTGTACCGCAGGGTGCTGAAAGGCAAGAACGAATCTTACTTCACCTTTGCCGAAGCCACCGTGGAAGAGCGCATTACGCCCAAGGGCGAGATCTGCTTCCAGCCCAAGGCGAGCCCCGACGGCAAGAGGGTGGCGTATCTGCGCAACCGCGCCGAACTGATGGTGGCCGACGCCGACGGCAAGAACCCCAGGTGCCTGCTGAAAGACGCCAATTTCTCCTATTCCGACGGCGACATGCCCTTCGAGTGGAGCCCCGACGGCAGGTGGATACTCACCGTGTATCAGGGCGGAGGCCGCATGTACAACGAGGACATAGCCCTCGTTAACGTCGAGGACGGCACCGTCACCGACATCACCGAGAGCGGCTATTCCGACTCCGGCTTCAACTGGGCCATGGGCGGAAAGGCCATGACCTGGGAGAGCGACCGCCAGGGCTACCGCAGCCACGGCAGCTGGGGCGCCGAAAGCGACGTGTACGTGATGTTCTTCGACGACAAGGCCTTCATGGAGTTCTCGCGCGAGAAGGAGGTGGAAGACATAGAAAAGCTCCTGCAGGACCCGAAAGACAAGAAAAAGGAAGAGAAGAAGGAGGCCAGGGACAGCGCCGCAGCCGCCAAGGGCAAGCCCGAGCCCCTCTCCCTGGAGCTCTCCCGCAGGGAAGACCGCATCGTGCGGCTCACCCGCAGCTCCGGCGACATCGGCAGCCACTTCCTCACTCCCGACGGCACCAAGCTCTACTATACCGTGAGCCTCGAGAAGGGCCGCGACCTCTGCTGCCTCGACATCAGGAAGGGCGACGTCAAAGTGATACGCAAGGACGTCCGCGGCCGCTTCCTTCCGTCTCCCGACGGCAAGAGCCTGTTCCTGGTGGGGCGGACCGTCGAGAAGCTGGACCTCGCCTCCGGCAAGTCCACCCCGGTGAGCTTCAGCGGCGAGTATGAATATTTCCCCGCAAAGGAGCGCGAATACATCTTCGAGCACTGCTGGAACCAGGTCGCGAGCAAGTTCTACGTGGAAGACCTCCACGGCGTGGACTGGCCTGCGGTGGCTGCGAACTACCGCCAGTTCCTGCCCTACATCACCGACAACTTCGCTTTCCAGGAACTTCTTTCCGAGATGCTCGGCGAGCTCAACGGTTCGCACACCGGCGGGCGCTACCGTGACGGCAGCGGCATTCCCATAGGCCACGTGGGAGTGATTTTCGACGACTCCTACACCGGAGAAGGCCTCAGAATCAAGGAATTCCTTCCCGGCAGCATGCTTCTTGCCGCCGAACCCTCGCTCAAGAGAGGCGACGTCATCACCGCGGTCGACGGCAGGAGCGTTCCTTCCGGGCAGCGCTGGTACCAGGCCTTCGAACGCAAGGCCGGGAAGCGCATCCTCCTTGTCGCGGCGGGAAAGAAAGTCTACGTGACACCCTCCTCAAACGACACCCGCGGCTATTATCAAAGATGGGTGCGCCGCAACGAAGAGAAGGTGAAGGAGCTCTCCGGCGGCCGCGTGGGCTATGTCCACGTGCAGGGCATGAATTCGCCCTCATTCAGGGAGGTGTATTCCAAGGCCCTCGGCAAATACCGGGGCTGCGACGCCCTCATAGTGGACACCCGTCACAACGGCGGCGGCTGGCTCCACAACGACCTGGCCACCTTCCTTGACGGCAAGCTCTACACCGAGCGCCGTCCGCGCGGGGCCGGTGCTTCTCCCGAGCCGTACGACAAGTGGAACAAGCCCTCGTGCGTGCTCACCTGCGAAGACAACTATTCCGACGCGTGCGGCTTCCCGTACGTGTACCGTTCGCTCGGCATAGGAAAAATCATCGGCGCGCCCGTTGCGGGCACTGCAACCAGCGTGTGGTGGGAGACCCAGGTCGACCCGACCCTCGTCTTCGGCATACCCCAGATAGGCTCGTGGAGCATCATGGAGGGCCGTTTCCTCGAGAACGACCAGCTCGAGCCCGACATCACCGTGTACAACGACCCGGCCGCCGTCCAGCGCGGCGAGGACGCCCAGCTCGAAGCCGCGGTGGCGGAGATGCTCAAAGAGTCTGCCCGCCGATGAACTCCCGCATTATGCTGGTGGGAGGGATGGCGGCTATTTCATTGGGTTTCAGCACCGTTACCGGCGAGATGAATTCCAGCAGCTCCTGCGCCTTCCTGTAGGCGGGGCTGGCTTCCGTGATTCCGTAGAGCAGGGGTTCCGCATAGTATTTTATCAGCGGAAGGTCGTAGAGGGTGGAGGAGTTGAACACCGCCTCGGCGTTCTCTTCGTAGGGGAAGATGTAGTTCGTCTCCCCGTAGCGGACGCTGGGCCAGCGGAGTATGGTATCTTCGGGTGAGACGCCCCTCACCCGGCTGTCGCGGACTATCCTGCGGAGCAGCCTCTTGTCGGTGGTGGAACCGTGCAGCTTGGTGCCTCCCTTGAGGGCCGAAAGGGCCGAGATGTACACGTCGAAAATCCTGTCGTGGTCGACATGCGGGGTGAGCGCCGGATTCAGGGCGTGGATGCCCTCCATGAAGAGCATGTCGTTGGGCTCGAGCCTGATGCGGCGGCTCTCGTCCATGACGGACTTCCCTTCCTTGAAGTCGAAGCGGGGGATTATGACCTCCCTGCCCGCGAGCAGGTCGTTGAGGTCGTTGTTGAGGTGATCCACGTTCATGGCCCCGAGACATTCGAAGTCGTAGTTGCCTTTGGCGTCCTTGGGGGTGAGTTCGCGGTCGACGAAGTAATTGTCGAGCTCTATCACCCTGGGGTTGATGCCCAGGACGCGGCACTGCTGTGCGATGCGCAGCGACGAGGAGGTCTTGCCGCTGCTCGACGGGCCTGACATCATGACGATGCGGCTCTTCTTGCGGCGCCAGAAAATCTGGTTGGCTATTTCGGCGTATTTGCGCTCCTGGCGCGCTTCGCACAGGTTGATGAGGGCTATTCCCTGTCCGTCGGCAAGCACTTCGTTGAGCTTGGGGATGCTGTCTATTCCGATGGCCTTGCACCAGGCGATGTATTCCTGCCTGGCCGCGTTAATTTTGCTCTGTTTCATACAATGACTGTCTCAGATAGGGGCCGGTGACCGAAGACGGATTCTCCGCCACCTCTTCGGGCGTGCCCTGTGCCACTATGTATCCGCCCCCGGCGCCGCCTTCGGGGCCGAGGTCGAAGAGATAGTCGACGCTTTTGAGCACGTCCATGTTGTGTTCTATGATAATTACTGTATTGCCCTGGTCCGTAAGTTTCTGGAGTACGTCCAGGAGCACTTTTACGTCTGCAAAATGCAGGCCTGTCGTGGGCTCGTCGAGGATGTACAGCGAATTTCCGGTGGCTTTCCGGGCGAGTTCGGCGGCAAGTTTCATGCGCTGGCTCTCCCCGCCGCTGAGAGTCACGGAAGACTGGCCCAGATGCACGTAGCCCAGGCCAACGTCCACCATTGCCTTGAGCTTGGGGGCTATCTTCGGGTGGGTCCTGAAGAACTCATAAGCTTCGGCTATGGGCATTTCGAGTACGTCCGAGATGTTCTTCCCCTTGTAGCGCACCGCGAGGGTGTCTTCCTTGTAGCGCCTGCCGAGACAGTGCTCGCAGGGGACGCTTACGCTGGGCAGGAAGTTCATCTCTATTACCTTGATGCCGGCGCCCTTGCACTCCTCGCAGCGGCCGCCGGGGACGTTGAAGGAGAAATGGCCGGCCTTGAAGCCGCGCACCCTGGCGTCGGGGGTGTCCTCGAACAGCCGGCGGATGTCGTCGAACACTCCGGTGAAGGTGGCGGGATTGCTCCTGGGGGAGCGGCCGATGGGGCTCTGGTCCACCTCGATCACCTTGTCGATGTTGCCCATGCCCGTCACTTCGCGGTAAGGGAGGGGCTTCTGCCTGGAGTTGTAGAAGGCGCGCTTGAGGATGGGCATCAGGGTTTCGTTCACCAGCGAGGATTTGCCGCTGCCGCTGACTCCCGCCACGCCCACCAGGCACCCGAGGGGGATGTCGATGTCGACGTCCTTGAGGTTGTTGCCGCAGGCGCCGCGGATGCCCAGACTGAGGCCGTTGCCCTTCCGCCTCTCCTTCGGCACCGGGATGGTCTTTTCCCCGCGGAGGTACTTCAGGGTTTCGGAGCTGCAGGGCTCCCCCTGAGGGACGCAACAACCTCGGTCCGATAGCGGGGGGACCGTCCCCGCGTAGACTATGCGGCCGCCCTCGAGCCCGGCTCCGGGGCCTACGTCCACGAGGTAGTCGGCTGCGCGCATGGTGGCCTCGTCGTGTTCCACCACGATCACGGTGTTGCCCTCGTCGCGCAACTCCTTCAGGGAGCCGAGGAGCTTGTGGTTGTCGCGCTGGTGCAGCCCGATGGAGGGCTCGTCGAGGATGTAGATGACGTTGACTAGGCGCGAGCCTATCTGGGTGGCGAGCCTGATGCGCTGGCTTTCACCTCCCGACAGCGAGAGCGTGGCGCGGTCGAGCGTGAGGTACTCCAGGCCCACGTCCACGAGGAAACCCACCCTGTCGTGAAGCTCCTTGAGGATGTCGCGCGACACCGCGGCCGCCCTGCCGCTGAGCCTGCCGCCCAGCTGCCCTATCCAGGCGTGGAGGGCGGAAATCTCCATTGCGGACACCTCCGCTATGGTCTTGCCGTCTATCTTGAAGAAATTGGTCTCCTCGCGCAGGCGGGTGCCGTGGCACACGGGGCACACCACCTTGTCTTCGATGTCGTCGAGCACGCCCGGCCAGCTCACCATCTGCATGAGGCTGCCTTCGCCCACGCGGAAAAACTCGTCGGAACCGTAGATGAGCAGGTTCACCGCTTCGTTGGGAAGGGTGGCGATGGGGTCGTGCAGGGAGAAGTTGTACTTGCGGGCGATGGCCCTTACCACGTCGAACTTCCTGTTCTCGCGCGGGCGCCCGAGCGGCACTATTCCGCCGTCGGCGATGCTCTCGCCCGGGTCGGGGATTATGGTGGAGGGGTTGATGTCGGGCACGGTGCCGAGGCCCTTGCAGTGGGGGCAGTAGCCTTCGGGCGAATTGAACGAGAAGCTGTGGGGCTGCGGCTCCTGGAGGGAGATGCCGCTCTCGGGATCTATCAGGTGCCTGGAGTAGTGGCGCAGGACGCCCGTTTCGGCGTCGAGTATGGCCAGGGACCCCTTTCCGGTGCCGAGGGCGGCGAACACGGAGTCGGCGATGCGCTTTTCGTCGCCTTCGCCGGGCTTGAGCTTGTCCACCACCAGCTCTATGAAGTGGATTTTGTAGCGGTCGAGCTGCTCCACGTCGTTGAGGCTCATCACTTCGCCGTCTATCCTGATCTGGGTGTAGCCCTTGCGGCGCATCTGGTCGAAGAGCTCGCGGTAGTGGCCCTTGCGGCCGCGGACAAGCGGGGCGAGAAGCAGGCATCTGCGGCCAGCGTATTCCTTCATTATGAGGTCTGCTATCTGGGCGTCGGTATAGCGCACCAGCTCCTTCCCCGTGACGGGAGAATAGGCGGTGGACGCCTTGGCGTAGAGGAGCCTCAGGAAGTCGGAGATTTCGGTGATGGTGCCCACGGTGCTCCGCGGGTTGTTGCCCGTGGTCTTCTGCTCAATTGCGATGATGGGGGAGAGCCCGTCGATGCTTTCCACGTCGGGCTTTTCGAGTATGCCCATGAAGTGCTTGGCATAGGGAGAGAGGGTGTTCATGTAGCGCCTTCGGCCTTCGGCGTAGATGGTGTCGAAGGCGAGGGAGCTCTTTCCGCTGCCGGAGAGGCCGGTGATCACCGTGAACTTCCCCCGCGGAATGTCGACGCTGACGTTCTGCAGGTTGTGGGTTCTCGTGCCGCGGATGACGATGTGTTCCTCTTTTGCCATGGGGAACTGCAAAAATACGAAATTTATTGTGTATTTTTGCCGTGTTATGTGGATTTGGATGACACTCGCGTCGGCGCTCCTGCTGGGAGTCTACGACGTGGCCAAAAAGAAAGCCCTCGGCAGGAACGACATTTACCATGTGCTGCTGGCAGCCACGCTTTTTACGACGCTCATCCTGCTGCCGTTCCTGTTCGCAGGTCCCGTCGCTCCCGGAGCGGAAGCCGTCTTTTCCGCACCCGCCAGGCATTATCTGTGCCTCATGCTGAAGGCCGTGCTCGTGTCCGCTTCGTGGGTGGCGGGCATGATCGGGCTGAAGCTCCTTCCCATAACCACCGTGAGCACCCTCAAGGCCTCCCGGCCCATGTTCGTGGTGCTGCTGTCCATCCTCCTCTTCGGGGAAAAGCTGAACGCCGTCCAGTGGAGCGGCGTAGTGGTGGTGCTCGCGGCCCTGTATCTGCTCAGCCGCGCCTCCGCCGTCGAGGGCATACGATTCAGCAGCAGCAAGGGTTTCTGGGCGGTGGTGGTGTCCATTTTCGCCGGGGTGGCAAGCGCCCTGTTCGACAAGCACATCCTCGCCGGGCTCGGCATGCATCCCATGTTCGTGCAGTTCTGGGCCAATTTCTTCGTCACCCTCATTCTGGCGGTCCTGGTGATTGTGAGGGCCCATGCGGGGCCTGCCGAAACGCGCCCGAAGTTCACCTGGGACTGGACCCTGCTGCTCATCGCCGTATTCATCACCGCGGCCGACGCGCTCTATTTCTTCGCGCTCAAGCAGCCCGACGCCATGCTCAGCGTCATCTCCCTGGTGCGCCGCAGCAGCGTAATCGTCACCTTCCTGCTCGGAGCCTGGGTTTTCCGCGAAAAAAACCTGGGCAGGAAGGGCCTCATCATGGCTCTCCTTCTCTGCGGCATCGTGCTCCTCACGGCCGGAAGCCTGTAACTGGACAATCATAATCAAAAATCAATGGAAAAGATAAAAGGACTCATAGACGCTCCGTTCTCCCCGTTCGACGGAAAGGGCGAAGTGAATCTTGAACCCGTGGAACGTTACGCCGTCATGCTGCAGAAAGCCGGCATGAAAGGCGTTTTTGTAAACGGTTCCTCGGGCGAAGGCTACATGCTCACCACCGAGGAGCGCATCAAAATAGCCGAAAAGTGGATGGAAGTCGCCCCGAAGGACTTTAAAGTCATTGTGCACGTGGGCAGCTGCTGTCTCAAGGAGAGCCGCCGTCTTGCGGAGCACGCCGCGAAAATCGGCGCGTGGGGCATAGGGGCCATGGCTCCTCCGTTCCCCAGGATTGGCAGGGTGGAAGAGCTCGTGAAATATTGCGGGGCGATCGCCGCCGGAGCCCCGGAACTGCCCTTCTACTTCTACCACATTCCCGCATTCAACGGGGCCTTCCTGCCGATGATCGACCTCCTGAAGGCCGTCGACGGCCGCATCCCCAATTTCGCGGGTATAAAGTACACTTTCGAGAGCCTTTACGAGTACAACCAGTGCCGCCTTTACAAGGACGGCAAGTTCGACATGCTCCACGGCCAGGACGAGACCATTCTCGCCTCGCTTGCCCTCGGAGGGGCGCAGGGCGGCATCTGCGGTACCGCGAACTACATCGGCCGCGTGCTCAACGACATCATCGACTACTGGAAGAAAGGCGACCTCGACACTGCCCGTGAAAGGCAGGACTACGCCCAGGCCGTCATCAACGTGATCGCCGGTTTCCGCGGAAACATCGTGGCCGGCAAGCGCATCATGCGGCTCATGGGGCTCGACCTCGGCGAGAACCGCGTTCCTTTCCGGAACATCGAGCCCGCCGAGGAGGCCGAAATCAGAAGGCGGCTCGACGCCATCGATTTCTGGAATCGCTGCAACCGCTTCTGATATGACCGGACCAGAAAGACAATATCTTTCCGGCTGCAGGGACAAGTATCTGGAAGACCTTCGTACCGACATTCTTCCCTTCTGGCTCAAATACGGGCTGGACAGGGAGAATGGCGGCGTGTACACCTGCCTGGACCGCGACGGCACCCTCATGGACGGCACCAAAAGCGTGTGGTTCCAGGGGCGTTTCGGCTTCATCGCGGCTCTCGCCTATAACCGTATAGAGAAGAATCCGGAGTGGCTCGCCGCATCGCGGAGCTGCATCGATTTCATCGAGCGGCACTGCATCGATTCCGACGGCCACATGTTCTTCAAGGTCACGGCCGAAGGCGCACCCGTGCAGAAGCGCCGCTACGTGTTCTCCGAATGCTTCGCGGCCATGGCCATGGCCGAATACTCCCTCGCCGGAGGCGGTGAAACCTATGCCCGCAAGGCTCTCGATATGTTCCTGAATATCAGGAAGATGATTTCCGAACCGGGGTTCCTTCCCCCGAAATCCTGCATCCCGGGACGCTCGCATTCCATTACCATGATGCTCATAAACGTGGCCGCCATAGTGGGGCAGGTCGCGAGCCATCCCGCCATCGAAGAGCAGACCGACACTTCGCTGCACGACCTCGGGACGTACTTCGTCCATCCCGAATTCAAGGCCCTGCTGGAGAGCGTCGGGCCTGACGGGGAGTTTCTCGACACCCTCGACGGCCGCGTCATCAATCCCGGCCACTGCATCGAAACCGCATGGTTCATATTGGGCGTGGCCGAAAGGCGCAACGACGCTCATCTGAAAGAACTCGCCCTCCGCATCCTCGACTGGAGCTGGGAATGGGGCTGGGACAAAGAGTACGGCGGCATTATCAACTTCCGCGACTGCAAGGGCTTTCCCCCTCAGGACTACTCCCAGGACATGAAATTCTGGTGGCCCCAGTGCGAGGCCGTCATCGCCTGCCTGTACGCCTACAAGATCACCGGCGATCCGAAATATCTGGAACGTCACAGGCTCGCCCACGAATGGGCATACGCCCATTTCCCCGATCCCGAATACGGTGAGTGGTACGGCTATCTGCACCGCGACGGCACCGTGGCCCAGGCCGCCAAGGGCAATATTTTCAAGGGGCCTTTCCATGTTCCCCGCATGATGATAATCGCCTCCGGGCTCTGCAACGATGTCCTGGATGCGTAAATATTTGACACTGTTGCTTATGGCACTCGTATCATGTACTCCCGGGCAGGCTCCGTTCAGGGCGGAAGCCCTTGTCGGAGCTTTCGGTCCGGCTTTCGGCCCGAATGCCGAATATGGTCTTTCGGGGCATTTCTCCTTTATCGCCGACGGCCTCGCGGTGGTGGGAGGAGGCTGCAATTTCCCGGGTGACGACCCCCTTGCCGCCGGCGCCCGCAAGACTTTCTACAGCGAGGTATACCTGCGCGACGGGCAGTGGAAAAAGGCGGGCGAACTGCCTCAGGCGCTCGCCTATGCCTGCACCGCTCCGGTGGAGGACGGCGTGCTCCTGATCGGCGGCAGCACCCCGGACGGCCTGAGTAGTGGCGTGCTGCATCTCTGCATCAGAGACGGGGAACTCGTGCTTTCAGACGTCGCGCCCCTGCCTTGCGGTCTCGACCAGGCGGCGGCCTGCGCCCTGGGAGGGCGGGTGTTCGTCGCCGGAGGAAACGACGCACAGGGAGCGTCCCGCCGCGTGCTCTGCCTCGAAGACGGCCGCTGGAAAGGCTTCGCCGAACTTCCCGAAGGGCTGGTGCAGCCAGTGGCCTGCGTCACCGAAGACGCCCTCTTCGTCTTCGGCGGCTTCAACTCCTCCGCATCCCCGAAAGATGCGGTCAGCCACGGCTGGAAACTCGCTTTCGCTTCGGGCGAGTGGACCCGCATGGAGTATCCCTCCGATTCGCTCACCTTCACCGGCTCCGCAGGAGCCCTGGTTGACGGCAGATACCTCATTTTCGCGGGCGGAGTGAACCGGACCGTGTTCAACCGGGCGGTCAACACTACCGAACCCGACTACCTCTTCCGCCCCGTCGGGGCGTACAGGTTCAACCCTGTGCTTTATTGTTTCGACACCCGCACCATGGGCTGGAGCACCCTTGCCACCGACGGCATCTACGCCCTGGCAGGCGCGGCCCTCGCCTCCGACGGACATCATCTGGTGGTGACGGGAGGGGAGCTCAAACCCCGTATTCGCACCCCTCAAGTTATTGATATTCAATTAAAAGACTTATGAAATACCGTATATTGGCCCTGTTCCTTCCAGTTGCGGCCTGCCTCGCCTGCGGCCCCAAAACCGTTCCCGTCGCCCCGCAGGTGACCGTTTTCGAGAACTACTCCACCGGCGTCCCTTACAGGATTCCCGCGATAGACCAGAACCGCAGCGGCGAGCTCGTAACGCTGGCCGACTACCGTTACTGTCATTCCGACATAGGATTCGGCCCGATAGACCTCCACATGGCTTTCAGCAAGGACCTCGGTGCCACATGGACCGCTCCCGAACTGATGGCGGCGGGCGACTCCACCCTTGCCGGCAATGAATTCAACTATGCCTTCGGCGACCCCTCGATCGTGGCGGACCGCCATTCCGACGAGGTCCTGAGCATGTCGTGCGGCGGACACGTGCCCTGGTACGGTTCCAAGCGCGACAGCTTGCAGTATCCGGTGAGACACCGCAGCCACGACGGAGGCCACACCTGGGACGACAGCGAGAATGTGGCCGAAGAGGTCTATTCCCTTTTCGACGGCCGTGAAATGGGGCCGGCGCAGGGCATCTTCTTCACTTCGGGCCGCATGTGCCAGAGCAGGCAGATAAAGGTAGGGAAGTACTACCGCATATACACCGCCATCCCCACGCGTCCCGGCGGGACCTACGTGCTCTACAGCGACGACTTCGGGGGCAGGTGGAACGTGCTCGGCAGCATCGACGCTCCTCCTTCCACCACCGCCGACGAATCCAAATGCGAGGAACTCCCCGACGGCAGCGTGATAGTGAGCGTCCGCAAACCCGGCGCCCGCGGCTTCAACGTCTTCACCTACACCGACCGCGTCAAGGCCGAAGGCAGCTGGGGCAGCGACGTCAACGCGCTCGTCATGAACGGTGTGAACGCCTGCAACGGCGCCATCGTGATCGTCCCCGCGAGGCGCGCCTCCGACGGCAGGAAGGTGCAGCTGCTCCTCCAGTCCATCACTTTCCAGCGGGACCGGCGCGACGTGGGTATCTTCTACAAGCCCCTCGACGGCCCCGACAGCTATGACTCTTCGGAAGACTTCGCCGAAGGCTGGCAGAAGGGCGTCATGCTCAGCGACCACTCCAGCGCCTACAGCGACCTCGTCCTGCTGAAGGACGGCACGGTCGGCGCCTTCTGGGAAGACGCCCTGAAGGATGACGGCTTCGACCTCATCTACCGCCGCCTCACCGTCTCCGAGATAACCGGCGGAGCCTACCGTTAACCTTTCACGCGCCCCTTGCCATGTCATCCGAAAAATTCAAGAAAAACGTTTACCCCTGGATAGTGGTGGGACTTCTCTGGATAGTGGCCCTGCTCAATTACATGGACCGCCAGATGCTTTCCACCATGCGCGCGGCCATGCAGGCGGACATCACCGAGCTCGAGAGCGCCATCTTCTTCGGCAAGCTCATGGCCATATTCCTCTGGGTTTACGGCATCCTGAGCCCCTTCGCCGGAGCGGTGGCCGACCGCATCAACCGCAAGGCCCTCATCATCGGATCCCTTGGAGTATGGTCGGCGGTCACCCTTCTGATGGGCCACTGCCACACATTTGCCCAGCTTTACTGGCTGCGCGCCCTAATGGGGGTGAGCGAGGCCCTGTACATTCCCGCAGGCCTCTCGCTCATAGCCGATTACCATCCGGGAAAGACCAGGAGCCTGGCCACCGGCATCCACATGACGGGCATCTACATAGGGCAGGCGGCCGGAGGATTCGGGGCCGGACTGGCTTCGGCCTTCACATGGCAGGGCACCTTCCACTGGTTCGGCGTAATCGGCCTTGCCTATGCGGTGGTGCTGCTGTTCTTCCTGAAGGACATCCGTCCCGGCGAGCCGGCCTCCGGGAAAACCGCAAAGGTCAAGGTCCCCGTGCTCAAGGCCTTCGGCTACATCCTCTCCAGCGGCGCCTTCTGGGCCATCCTGTTCTTCTTCGCATCCACCTCGCTCCCCGGCTGGGCCACCAAGAACTGGCTGCCCACGCTGTTCAACGAGAGCCTCGGCATCCCCATGACCAAGGCAGGTCCCATGTCCACCATCACCATCTCGGCGGCCTCGTTCATGGGAGTGATCCTCGGAGGCACCCTGTCCGACAGGTGGGTGCTCAGGAACCTCAAGGGAAGGGTGTACACCAGCGCCATAGGGCTCGCCATGATGATCCCGTCGCTGCTTCTGCTCGGATTCAGCCACTCCATGGCCGGCCTGCTCGCCGCCGGAACGCTGTTCGGCATAGGCTACGGAATGTTCGACACCAACACCATGCCCATCCTCTGCCAGTTCATCCCCGGCCGGATGAGGGGCACCGCCTACGGCATCCTCAACATGACCGGAGTGTTCTTCGGAGCGCTGGTCACAACCGTGCTGGGAGCCCTCGCCGACGGCGGCCGCCTGGGCCTCGGCTTCGCCCTATGCGGAGTCATGGTCGCCCTGGCCCTCGCCGTCCAGCTCATAGTGCTCAATCCCGTCACCGACAACATGGAATAACGCTCATGAAGAAACTCCTGCCCGCAGTGCTCGCCGCCCTGCTCATCCTGCCCGTGCATGGGCAGAACCGCATCAAGTTCGCCTGCATAGGCGACAGCGTAACCTACGGCTACGGCCTTTCCGACCGCGAAAACGACTCGTATCCAGTCAAGCTCCAGGCCCTTCTGGGCGAAGGCTTCGACGTGCGCAATTTCGGCCACAGCGGAGCCACGCTGCTGCGCAGGGGCCACAATCCCTACAACGATCTCCCCGAGTACGAAGCCGCCCTGGCCTTCGCTCCCGACTACGCGGTGATCCACCTGGGGCTCAACGACACCGACCCGCGAAACTGGCCCAATTACCAGGACGAGTTCATTCCCGACTACCTCCAGCTCATAGCGGACGTGCGGAAGGTCAACCCCGACGTCAAAATCTGGATCTGCCGCATGACTCCCATCTTCCCCGGGCATCCGCGTTTCAAATCGGGCACCCGCGACTGGTTCTGGCAGGAGCAGGAGGCCATAGCCCGGATAGCCGGGCTGGCGGGTGTGGGGCTCATCGACCTTCATACCCCCCAGTATCCGCACCCCGACTACTACCGGGATTACCTGCATCCCGACCCCCGCGGAACGGCGCTCATGGCCGAAACTGTGTACAGCGCCGTCACCGGCGACTACGGCGGTCTGCGGATGCCTTTCACTTACGGCAACGGAATGGTGCTGCAGAGAGGCAGGGAACTTTCCGTGAGCGGCACCGCCAATGCCGGGGAGACCGTTTCGGTGTGGCTCGGAAAGGCCGGACCGCGCAGGAGGGGGCAGGCGCAGCAAAGGATAACGCTCGCGGAAGGCTTCACCGAGGCCGGTCCCGACGGGCGCTGGACCGTTAAGATAGGTCCGCTCGAAGCCGCAACCGGACTCACCCTCGAAATCGGCACGATCATGCGGCACCTGAGCTACGCCGACGTGGCGGTGGGGGAGGTGTGGCTGTGCTCGGGGCAGTCCAACATGGAGTTCCGGACTGCGGGCATGGTCCCCGCCGAGAGGGACACCCTGCTCTCCTTCGCCGACGCGCGCCCGGACGTGAGGCTGCTCAACATGAAGGAGAACTGGCGTGTCACCGGGTATGAATGGAGCACCGGCAAGCTCGATTCCCTGGCCGCCTTCGAGTTCTTCTCTTTAGGCAGATGGGAACACCTGAATCCGGCAAACGCGGATGATTTCTCCGCCGTGGGCCTTTCGTTCGGAAAGATGCTGTCGGATTCGCTGAATGTGCCTATTGGATTGATACTCAATGCTGTGGGCGGTTCTCCCGTAGAATCTTGGACCGACCGCAAAACCCTCGAGTTCGGCTTCCCCGACCTCTTCCGCGACTGGTGGCACAACGACTTCTTCATGGACTGGGTACGCAAGACGGCCCTCGTCAATACTGCAGCGAGGCCCGACATCCTCCAGCGGCACCCCTACGAGCCCGCCTATCTTTTCGAGGCCGGCATCCTGCCCCTTGAAAAGTATCCCATAAAGGGAATCCTCTGGTATCAGGGAGAGTCCAACGCCCACAATTTCGAGGCATACGACAGCCTCTTCCGCCTCATGCTGGAAAGCTGGAGAGGCTGGTGGGGCGAAGAGCTTCCGTTCTACTTCGTGCAGCTTTCGAGCCTGAACCGACCGTCCTGGCCGCGTTTCCGCGACCTTCAGCGCCGCCTTTCGGAGGAAGTTCCGCTCTGTCACATGGCCGTTTGCAGCGACCTCGGCGACTCGCTGGACGTGCATCCCCGCAGAAAGCTCCAGGTGGGCTCGCGCCTTGCCCTGCAGGCCCTCGACAAGGAATACGGGCGGCCCTGCGGACTGTCGGAAGGCCCGGTGTTCAGGTATGTGGAGCTGGAAAAGGACAGGGCGGTGGTGCACTTTGACAACGCCTGCGGAATGAGCGTAACCCGCGGTTTCGAGATTGCCGGCGCGGACGGGCTGTGGCATCCCGCCGACGCCGTGGTGGAAGGGGAGACCGTGGTGCTCACGGCTCCCGGAACGGGCGCTCCGACGGCCGTGCGCTACGGCTGGCAGCCTTTCACCCGGGCGGACCTGGTGAATGCGGCGGGGCTTCCGTGCTCCACCTTCACCTCCGATGTCAGCGCATCGGGTGTATCTCTATCCCGGTAAGGTCTTCGTCGAAGGGTTCCTCCTTTTCGTTGAAAGGCTCGAGGAAGGGGTTGGAGGTGCGCTCGCGGGCGATGGTGGTGGACTTTCCGTGGCCCGGGAGCACTTCGGTGTCGCCTGGGAGGAGAGTGAGGTTTTCCATGATTGACCTGATTTCGGCGTCGTAGTCGCCGAAGGGCAGGTCGGTGCGGCCGATGGTGTCGGCGAAGAGCGTGTCGCCCGAAAAGAGCAGCCCTTCGCTCTCGCAGTACCAGCAGATTCCGCCGGGAGTGTGCCCCGGGGTGGCGATGGCCCTGAAGCGTATCCCCGCAATTTCAAGCTCCTCCCCGGCGGAGACGCCCGTCCAGCTGAACGACGGGTCGAACCCTTTGATTCCCAAGCTGCCGGTGTAGATTATGTCTTCGGCGAGCACCGGCTCGTCGGCGGGGCTCATGTACACCGGGACCCCGAGAGCGTCCTGGATGGGCTTCACGCCGATTACATGGTCGAAATGGGCGTGGGTGAGGAGGATGGCCTCGAGGGTCAGGCCCTCTTCGGCCAGATAGGCGTACAGCTCGTCGAGTTCGACTGCTCCGTGGAAACCCGGGTCGATGGCCACGCATCTGCCCGGCGTGGAAAGCACATAGCAGTTCTCGTACAGTATGTTGCAGGAAAAACGCTTAATCTTTATTGTCATCTCGGGGGCAAAATTAAGAAGAAATTGTTAATTTTGTATTCCCACAAAAGATTCGGATAAATGCACATCGGAGTAGCAGGCAACATAGGCAGCGGGAAAACCACGCTCACCACGCTTCTGGCGGAGCACTACGGCTGGAAACCCCAGTTCGAGCCGGTCACCTTCAACCCCTACCTCGAAGACTACTACCGGGACATCCCCCGCTGGAGCTACAACCTCGAAACCTACTTCCTGGCCCAGCGCTTCAAGGACCTGCTCGAAATCTCCCGCAGCGAAGAGACCATCATCCAGGACCGCACCCTCATGGAGGGCGTTCACATCTTCGTGGAGAACAACCGCGAAATGGGCAATCTGAGCGAGCGCGACTACGACACCTACATGCAGCTCTACCGCCTCATGATGAGCATGGTGCGCCCGCCCGAGCTGCTCATCTACCTCAAGAGCAGCATCGAGCACCTGGTGGCCAACATCCAGAAGCGCGGTCGCGAGTACGAGCAGAGCATCAGCATCGAGTATCTGAGCGGTCTCAACCGCCACTACGACGAATGGATAGGAAACTACGGAGGGCGCCTTCTGGTCATCGAGACCGACGACCTCGACTTCAAGCACAATCCCGCCGACTTTGAAAAGATAACCGACAAGATAGACGCCGAACTCTTCGGTCTGTTCAAATAAATTGCGTATATTTGTAACTTAATAAAACCTGAATCATCATGCACATCGCCATCGCAGGAAACATAGGAAGCGGCAAGACCACGCTCACCAAAATGCTGGCCGCCCATTACGGATGGATCCCGAAGTTCGAATCGGTCGACTTCAACCCCTATCTGGCCGATTTCTACGAGGACATGGAACGCTGGTCCTTCAATCTCCAGATTTATTTCCTGAACAAGCGTTTCAAGGACGTGGTGGAAATCTCCAAGACCGACGACGTCGTAATCCAGGACAGGACCATCTTCGAAGACGCCCGGATCTTCGCGCCCAATCTGCACGACATGGGCCTCATGACCACGCGCGACTTCGAAAACTACTCCGACCTCTTCAACCTGATGATGTCGCTGGTCGGCTATCCCGACCTTCTGATTTACCTCCGTTCCGGAATTCCGAATCTCATCGCGCAGATCCAGAAGCGCGGCCGCGAATACGAGCGGAGCATCCGCATCGACTATCTCACCGGCCTCAACGAGAAGTACGAGGCCTGGATCAAGGATTACCCGGCCAACATGCTGGTGGTCGACGCCGACACCATCAAGTTCGGGAACAGGCCCGAAGACTTCGAAAAGGTCGTGGACATGATAGACGCCCAGCTGTACGGCCTCTTCTCGGGCCGCAAGAACGCCAGCTCCAACCCCCAGCCCTGACAATATGAACGACGACAAGCGTATCACCATCATCGATTTCGTTGAGAAGTACACGAAAGAACACGCCGACCTCACCTACCTCCGCGAGAAGGTCGACGGCGTGTGGACCGAAACCACGTTCAAGCAGACCCGCGACGAGGGCCGCATCCTCGCCGCAGGTTTCATGTCCCTCGGCCTGCAGAAAGGCGAGAAGGTCTCCCTCCTGGCGGAGGCCCGCAACCTTTGGGTGATGACCGAACTGGGCATACTCTACGCCGGCGGCGTGGACGTGCCCCTTTCCTACAAGCTCGAGTCCGACAAAGACCTGTCCTTCCGCATCAACCACTCCGATTCGGTGTATGTGGTGGCCTCCGAGAACGAGCTGCCCAAGATACGCCGCATCATCGGCGAATGTCCGAACGTGCGCAAGGTCATAGTGCTCGACAAGGTGGATCTCCTGCCCGGCGAAATGTTCATCGGCGAGCTGCGCGAAATGGGCGTCAGGTTCATCCGTGAGAACAGCGCCCTCCTCGACGCGCGCATCGCCTCCATCGGCCCCGACGACTACGCCAACATATCCTACACTTCCGGCACCACCGCCGATCCCAAGGGCATCCTGCTCACCCACCGCAACTACACTGCCAACGTCGAGCAGGGCTCCAGCGTCATCAGCGTGCCCAGGGGCAGCACCATGCTCATCATCCTCCCGCTCGACCACTGCTTCGCGCATGTGGCGGGCTTCTACACCATGATGATGTACGGCGGCAGCATCGCCACCGTCCCCGTGGGCAAGACCCAGCTGGCCACCCTGCGCAACATCCCCGGCGCCATCAAGGACACCAAGCCCTACGTCATGCTCAGCGTGCCCGCCCTCTCCCGCAGTTTCAAGAAGGCTATCGAGGGAGCCGTCAAGGCCAAGGGCGAAAAGGTGCAGAAGCTCTTCGACTGGGGCGTGAAGCTCGCCATCGGCTACAACCGCGAATACTACAACGCCGGCACTCCCGGCATCACCCAGTTCTGGAAGAAGCCCATACTCAAATTCCTCGACAAGAAGCTCTTCAAGCCCGTGCGCGAAGGCGCCTTCGGCCCCAACATGCACTTCTTCGTAGGCGGCGGGGCCCTGCTCGACATCGAGCTCCAGAAATGGTACAACGCCATCGGTGTGCCCGTGTTCCAGGGCTACGGCCTCAGCGAGGCCACTCCCATCATCTGCGCCAATTCCGAAGGCCACGCCATCTTCGGCAGCTCCGGCCGCACGGTGGTGCCCATGGACATAAAAATCTGCGACGAAGACCACAACGAGCTTCCCGACGGCCAGACCGGCGAAATCGTCATCCGCGGCGAGAACGTAATGGCAGGCTACTGGAAGAATCCCGAAGCCACCGCGAAGACCATCGTGGACGGCTGGCTCTACACCGGCGACCGCGGCTACCTCTTCCCGGCGAACCGCCGCTACCTCTACGTCACCGGGCGCTTCAAGAGCCTGCTCATCGCGGCCGACGGCGACAAATACTCCCCGGAGGGCTACGAGGACAACCTCACCAGCGTGAGCCCCTTCATCGAGCAGGTGGTCATCCACAACAACCAGAACCCCTACACCGTGGCGCTCCTGGTGGTCAACAAGGAGCTCCTGAGGAACTGGCTCTCCAAGGAACATCCCGGCATGGATCCCGCGTCCCCCGAGGGCAGGGAGGCCATGCTCCTCAAGGTCCAGGCAGAGACCGACACCTACCGCAGGGGCGGAAAGCACGAGGGCGCCTTCCCCGAAAAGTGGCTGCCCGCCGCGCTCATCATCTGCCCCGAGCCCTGGACCGAGCAGAACGGCCTGGTGAACAGCACCGCAAAGATAGTCCGCGGCAAGGTTGAAAAGGCCTATGCCGACCGCATCGGGTACGCCTACACCCCCGAAGGCAAGGCCCTCCTCAACCCCATGAACATGGAATCAATTCAATAATCACTAAATCATAACAAAATGGCAAAAAAAGAAAGCAATATCGTCGGTGTAATTACCATGATATTCCTGTTCGGCATGATTTCCTTCGTGACGAACCTCGCCGCACCTATCGGCAACATCTGGAAAATGCAGCCTCAGATCGCTGGTTCCAACACCCTCGGAATGATGGGTAACATGATGAACTTCCTGGCCTACCTGTTCATGGGCATCCCCGCCGGCAACATGATCAAGAAGCGCGGCTACAAGACCACCGCCCTCATCGGCATCGCCCTCGGCCTCATAGGAGTGTTCATACAGTTCCTCTCCGGTGTGGTTGCCGGATTCCCCGCCAACTTCATCGTCTATCTTGCGGG
>FLNY01004006.1_pt1 | contig 58233 bp, 43 predicted proteins | sample 1140381 | NCBI WGS metagenome assembly FLNY01 (sample SAMEA3878172, study PRJEB12797) | bioreactor metagenome | biome: Moose rumen | place: Sweden | collected 2011-10
TCCGACTCCTGACCCAGGCACTGGCGGCGGCGACAACCCTGGTGGCACTGGCGGTACCGGCGACGGTACGGACGAAAGCTAAAAATAATGCATAATTCATAATGCATAATGCATAATTAAGCTCACACAGAACCCGCGCAGAAATCACGGAAAATTTCTCTAATTCTTGACGAAAACAAAAGGAAGTTGACAACCGAATGTCAACTTCCTTTTTCGTTTTTCGTTTTCGTTTTCGTTTTCGTTTTCGTCTTTAACCTTTAACCGTTAACCTTTAACCGTTAACCGTTAACCTTTAACCGTTATATCACAGGCTCATTTTCCTGATGATTTCCATGCCGCGGCGGATGGCGTCTTCGTTCATCGGGATGAGTTTGTGGTGGCGCTCAGGCAGTGCTTTGTGCAGACCCTTCACTACGTCTTCGACGGTGGCTACGGGACGTACTTTCAGGTAGCCGCCAAGGACGAGCATGTTGAAGATTTTGCTGTTGCCGGAGCGGGCTGCTTCTTCCATGGCGTCGATGCGATAGACTTCGATGTCGTCGCGACGGGGCGGTTCGATGATGCTGTGACCGTCGTAGATGATGCAGCCGCCGGGTTTTACGAAGGGTTCAAATTTTTCGAGCGAAGGCTGGTTGAGCACGATTGCTGTGTCGTAGGCACTGACGATGGGCGAACTGATGAACTGGTCGCTCACGATGACTGTGACGTTGGCTGTGCCGCCGCGCTGTTCCGGTCCGTATGCCGGCATCCAGCTGACCTGCTTGCCTTCCATTATTCCTGCGTAGGCAAGGATTTTGCCCATTGAGAGGACTCCCTGTCCTCCGAATCCTGATATGATGATTTCTTCTGTCATGGCTCAACTGTGTTTTTTAGGTCGCCCAACGGGTAGTAGGGGAACATGTTTTCTTCCATCCATTTGTTTGACTCTTCGGGTGTCTTTTTCCAACCGCTGGCGCAGGTGCTGACTACTTCGACCACCGAGCAGCCGAGACCCTTCATGGAGTTCTCGAATGCCTGACGGATGGCGCGCTTCGTCTTGCGTATGTTGGCTACGGTGTGCACGGACTGACGGGTCACGTAGCAGGTGCCTTCGAGGGTGGCTGCTATGTCGGTGATGTGCAGTGGGTATCCGTGCAGGTCTGCCTGTCGGCCGTAAGGACAGGTGGCTGTCTTCATGCCCATGAGGGTGGTAGGAGCCATCTGACCGCCTGTCATTCCGTAGATGGCGTTGTTGATGAATATCATTGCGATGTTCTCGCCGCGGTTCATGGCGTGGATAGCCTCGCCGGTACCGATACAAGCCATGTCGCCGTCGCCCTGATAGGTGAAGACGAGCTTCTTAGGCCAAAGACGCTTTGCAGCGGTGGCACAGGCTGGAGCACGTCCGTGACTTGCCTCTATCCAATCGACACTGAGGTAGCGATAGGCGAATACCGCACAGCCCACGGGACAGATGGCGATGGTGTCTTCCTCGATGCCCATCTCCTCGATTATCTCAGCAATGAGTTTGTGAACGAGTCCGTGACTGCAGCCCGGGCAGTAGTGCATCGGTGTGTCGTTCATGAGAGCCGGCTTACCATAGACGCGGTTCTCGGGTTGTATGAGTTGTTCTTTTGTTATCATTTCATCCAGTAGCCTTTTGGCCAGTTTTTAGTTACACATTCGCGAGCCATCTTCTTGAAGGCGTCCATCACTTCGTATGGTGAAGAAATCATACCGCCCGAACGGCCGTAGTGGAATACGTGGGTCTGTCCTTCGACGGCAAGGCGCACGTCGTTAACCATCTGTCCCTCGCTCTGTTCTACGCAGAGGATGCCCTTCACCGTCTCGGCAAACTTGCTGATTGGTTTGTTAGGGAATGGCCAGAGGGTCTTCGGACGGAGCATGCCCACCTTGATGCCTTCTTCGCGAAGCAGGTCGATAGTCTTCATGCTGACGCGAGAGGAGATGCCGTAAGCCACGATGAGAAATTCGGGATCGTCGTCGGCACGGTACAGTTCGTAGTCAACCTCCTCAGCCTCAATCCTGCCGTACTTCTCTGCCATCTTGCGGTTGCGTTCCTCCATTACGAGCGGGTCGAACTCCAATGTGGAGAGGGAATTGTAGTGACGGCTCTTCAGTCCGATGCCGTTCGTAGCCCACGGACACTGCTGGCGAATTTCCTCGTCGGTGCGGCGCGGAGTATATGGCGGCAGCTGCACCTTCTCCATCATCTGTCCGATTACACCGTCGGTCAGGATGATTACCGGCACGCGCCACTTAAACGTAAGTTCCTTTGCCTTGCCCATGCAGTCGCACATTTCCTGCACGCTGTTCGGAGCAAGCACGATGAGGTGGTAGTCGCCGTTTCCACCGCCATAGACAGCCTGGAAGTAGTCTGCCTGACCTGGCTGGATGGTACCCAGACCGGGACCGCCACGACCTACGCTCACGATGACACCCGGCAGTTCGTTGCCTGCCATGTAGCTGATGCCTTCCTGCATGAGGGCGATGCCGGGACTCGAACTGGACGTGAATGCCAGTTTGCCCGTACAGCCTGCGCCGTAGAGCATGTTGATTGATGCCACCTCGCTCTCTGCCTGCAGCACTACCATGCCTGTGGTTTCCCAAGGCTTGTCGGCAGCAAGAGTTTCGAGCACTTCACTCTGCGGGGTGATTGGATATCCGAAAAAGCCGTCGTAGCCGTAACGCTCCGCAGCCTTTGCTATTACTTCGTTGCCCTTGAGCAACAATACGTCATTCTGCTGTGCATCCATCGTCGTTAGTCCTCCTTTTTTCTATAAACGGTTATACATCCATCGGGGCACACAATGGCGCACGACGTACAACCGTTGCACTGTGTCCAATCGGTCTGTTCGGCATAATTGTACCCTTTGTGGTTTACGGTCGCACTGAGTTGAACAAGATTCAGCGGACATGCTATCGCACACAGGTTGCAACCCTTGCAACGCTCTATGTCAACGACGATAGCGCCTCTCATTTTTGCCATTAGTTATTGTATTTTAATCTTTTTACGTTATTGCGATATTGCGTTGTTTCGAGATTACGAGATTTCGTTATTACGAGAACTCCTAACTCCTAACTCCTAACTCACGGATTAAACCTGTCCTTATTGTAGAACTCGATAATCTGCATGGTCATCTCTCGCAGGTGAACTGCCTCCGAGTCGGGATTCAGACGGATTGCCTCGCTGTAGGAGTCGAGACACGTCTTCCAGTCGCGACGTGCAAATGCCTCCTTGCCCTTATTTATCAGACTCTGCTCTGTGTTCATCTCTTTCGCGTATCTCCTTTCGGCGAATCTTGCCGGAGTGGGTCTTCGGCAGTTCGTCAACAAATTCTATGACACGTGGATATTTATATGGAGCAGTAGTTTTCTTTACGTGGTCCTGAAGTTCCTTGATGAGGTCCTCGCCAGCCTTGTCCTTCCATTCCTTTGCCAGAATGATAGTAGCCTTTACCACCATGCCGCGGATTTCGTCGGGCACACCCGTGATGGCGCACTCCACAACGGCAGGGTGGGTCATCAGCGCACTCTCCACCTCGAACGGACCGATGCGGTAGCCGGAACTCTTTATCACATCGTCGGCACGGCCAACGTACCAGTAGTAGCCGTCCTCGTCGAAGTAAGCCAGGTCGCCTGTGAAGTAGTAGTCGTCGTGCCAGCACTGATTGGTCAGTTCCGTGTCGCGGTAGTATCCGCAGAAAAGACCCGTCGGACGACCCTTCTTCGTGCTGATAGCTATCTGTCCTTCTTCGCCCGGCTTGGTTACTTCCTTGCCGTCCGACGTGATGAGGTGTACGTCGTACTGTGGCATCGGCTTACCCATAGCCCCCGGCTTAGTGTCCATCCAAGGCAGGGTGGCAATGATACAGGTAGTCTCGCTCTGTCCGAAACCTTCCTTTATATATATACCAGTCTGCTTGTAGAATTTCTCAAACACCACCGCGTTCAGTGCCTCGCCAGCCGTAGTGGCATAGCGCAGCGACGAGAGGTCGAACTTGCTCAGGTCCTCACGAATCATGAATCGGTAAACGGTTGGAGGAGCGCAGAAACTGGTTATCTTGTACTGCTCAATCTTATGCAGAATGTCGGCAGGAGTGAATTTCTCGTGGTCATATACGAAGAGGGTAGCTCCCACAATCCACTGACCGTAGAGTTTTCCCCATCCGCACTTTGCCCAACCCGAATCGGACACTGTGAGGTGGAGCGAGTCTTGGGTGAGGTTGTGCCAGTAGGCTGCAGTGCCTATGTGACCCAGTGCGTACGACTGGTCGTGGAGCACCATCTTTGGCTGACCGCTTGTGCCCGATGTGAAGTACATGAGCATAGGGTCGTTCACGTGTTTCTTGTATCGGATAGAAGGCACGTATGGCTTTGCCTGTTCCACACCGGCATTCCAGTCTTCCCATCCCTCCGGAACGTTCGGGCCGATGCTGATGCGGTGGGTGAGAGCAGGAAATTCGTCCTGGGCATCGTTCACATGACCCAGAATCTCCTTGTCGCCACAACATATTACTGTCTTTATGTCGGCACACTTCACACGATATACAATATCTTTCTTTGTCAGCAGATAAGAAGCAGGAATGGCAATGGCACCAATCTTGTTCAGCGCAAGCATCGTTACCCAGAACTGCCAACGACGCTTCATAATCAGCAACACCATGTTGCCCTTCGTGATGCCGAGCGAGAGAAAATAACCGGCAGCCTTGTCGGAAAGCACCTTCATGTCGTGGAACGTAAACCAACGTTCCTCGCCCTTGTCGTTTGTCCATATCATGGCAAGACGATCCGGCGCCTCTGCTGCCCATACATCCATTACGTCATACGCATAGTTGAAATCTTCCGGAACATTGATTCTGAAGTTTTTCTGGAAATCCTCGTATGAGTCAAAAGTGGTTTGCTTTAAAAATCTCTCTAACATAACACAGTGTTCTTTTTTTCTCATTCCTTGCCCTATAAAACGTGCCATAAAATTGCACACGCACATGGTGGGCACTATAAAAATTAGTCAAAAGTAGCAAGTCTTTTCAAGTTTTATCAAATAAAAAGTGCTAATTTTTAATATTTTACACATATTTTTTTTGAGTGTGCATAAATGCGGCAAAAAAAATGCACACCCTAATAAAAAGGTGCGCATTGAAAATCGTCTTTAGTCCTTCGTCTTTCGTTTTCGTTTTCGTTTTCGTTTTCGTTTTCGTTTTGGTTTTCGTTTAAAGCCCCGCTTTGAGACTTCGGATTACTGCAGAGTTGAATCCTGCGTGGTCGAGTTCGTTCAGTCCCTTGATAGTTACTCCGCCTGGAGTAGTTACCTTGTCGATAGCCTCTTCAGGATGCCAACCGGTAGCCTTGAGCAGAGACACGGCTCCCTGCATGGTCTGCAGCGCAATCTGTTTTGCCTGAGCAGGATAGAAACCCATTTCGCAACCGCCTTCCATCTGTGCACGGATGTAGCGCATTACGTATGCTATGCCGCAACTTGCCATCATCATGCCCGGACCGACGAGGCGCTCCTCAACTACGAGTGTGTCACCAACCAGCGAGTAGAGTTTTTCGATTGTCTTCACGCTCTCGTCGGAAGTGACTACGCCCTTTGCAATAAAACTCATGCTGGCACCAAACTCAGCTGCGATGTTCGGAATTACGTAGAAATACTGACCAGCCGCGGACAGTTCTTCCTCAAGCATTGCAGTGGTGAAGTTGGCTGCGTCGCTGACGATAATCTGGCGACTGAGGTCGAGCACGGAACGTATTTCACCGAGCACGAGCTTCATGAGCCATGGTTTTACAACGAGTACCACCACGTCGGCACCCTTCACGGCGTCTATGTTGTCGGTAGTCGTGTTGATTTTAGGATACTCCGATTTGAACTGCTTGAGCAGAGCCTCGTTCTTGTCTGCAATAGTAATGTTTTCAACTTTGCCGGACTTAGCCCAGCCTTTGATAAGTGCGCCGCCCATGTTGCCAGCGCCAATGACTGTAAGTTTCATATAATTTTCAATTTTCAACTTTCAACTTTCAATTTTCAAATCTCTTCGCGAAGGTACGTCTTTTTCATTGCCCCGTCAACTAAACAAGGCAATTTTTTGAAGATTTATACGTTTCTATTATTCAGAAGGGGCAAAAGCTAAAATAAATTTTGCTATTCAATCACATACTCTTACCTTTGCAACGTAAATGAAGTTAATACATTATAATTATTTAAAGACGGTCTGCCTGATGGTGTTGCTGACGATGAGCTTAGGAACAATCCAGGCGCAGCGACGAACTGTAATGAACAGACCGTATATAGACCAGCGACGCTTCCACTACGGTTTCCTTGCCGGCATACATATGCAGGACTTGGAACTGAAGCAAAACGGATATACAGATGCGGCAGGCAACCAGTGGTTTACTGAGGTGCCAAACTTCGAACCCGGTTTTTCCGTAGGTATCCTCGGAGAACTGTATCTGACTAAGCATCTGGCTCTGCGTCTGATTCCGACAATGCACTTCGGAACAAAGAATGTGACGTTCAGAAATGCGAAGAATAACGAACGCCAGTATCAGTCTATCAAATCGACATATATATCCCTGCCACTGGACCTGAAGTTCTCTGCGGAGCGTTTCAACAACTACCGCCCTTATGCAATGGTTGGTGTGAATCCGATGGTGGATCTTACGGTGAAGAAACAGAAACAGTTGTTGCTGAAGAGGTTCGACTGTTACCTCGAAGTCGGTTTCGGTTGCGATTTCTATTCGTCTTGGTTTAAGTTCATACCTGAAATCAAGTTCTGCTACGGATTGATGAATATAATCGACAAGGACAGAAGCGACGTGACGGACAGTTCGCAACTGATTTTCACACAGTCGGTGGACAAGGGACGTAGCAAGATGATAGTGCTTACATTCTATTTTGAATAAAAACAGAGAAAGGACCATATGAAGTATAGTGTTGTAATACCGGTGTATAACCGTCCGGACGAAGTCAGCGAACTGCTCGAAAGTCTTGTTGGGCAGACTCTGAAGGATTTTGAGGTTGTGGTAGTGGAGGATGGTTCGAAGGTTACATGCAAGGATGTTGTGGATAAGTATGCTTCCCGTCTTCAGATAAATTATCTTGAGAAGGAAAATGGCGGTCCCGGTCCTGCCCGCAATTACGGAGTGAGTCATTCGCAAGGAGAATACGTGCTGATACTCGATAGCGACTGCGTATTGCCACAAGGCTATATGGCTGCGGTCGATGAGGAACTCAGACGTCAGCCATGTGATGCGTTTGGAGGTCCCGATGCTGCACACGATTCGTTCACACCCATTCAGAAGGCTATAAACTACTCGATGACCTCGTTCTTTACCACTGGAGGCATTCGTGGCGGTAAGAAGAAGATGGATAAGTTCTATCCGCGTTCGTTCAATATGGGTATCAGACGTGCCGTTTACGACGAGTTGGGCGGTTTCAGCAAAATGCGATTCGGCGAGGACATCGATTTCAGTTACAGAATCGTGGAGGCTGGATATACCTCACGCCTGTTTCCTGAGGCTTGGGTGTGGCATAAGCGCAGAACTGACTTCGACAAGTTCTTCAAGCAAGTATTCAACTCGGGTATTGCCAGAATTAACCTTGAGAAACGTCATCCGGGCACAATGAAACTCGTTCATATGCTGCCTATGGTGTTCACGGTAGGAGTCATCGCGCTGATTGTATGTGCTCTGTTGTTGCGATTCGCTTTCCCCGAGAAACAGTACTTTTGCATTCCTCTCTTGCCGATAATACTGTACATACTTTTGATTTTCTGTGATTCCACACTACGTACAAAAAGTGTGGTGATAGGATATTACTCTGTCATAGCATCGTTCCTGCAACTGATGGGCTATGGATTCGGATTCCTGAAGGCTTGGTGGTTGCGCTGCGTGTTGGGAAAGGATGAGTTTACTGCGTTTGAAAAGAATTTCTATGACTAAGCCAAGTAATATATATGATGATAGCATGGTGATGGAACCCAGACGGAAACACATCACCATCAAGGATATGGCGGAGAAGGAGCGCCCAAGAGAGAAGTTGCTTGAGAAAGGTGCCGAAGCACTGACTGTATCGGAACTGTTGGCTGTAATCATCGGTGGCGGTACGACGACTCAGACTGCTGTGGAACTGATGAAGAATATCATGTCGGACTGTGAAGACAGCCTTGTGAACCTGAGTCGCATGACGGTCGATGACCTTATGCAGTATCGAGGAATAGGTGAGGCGAGAGCACTGAGTATTGTTGCGGCAGCGGAGATAGGCCGACGAAGGCTGGAAGAGAAGGTGTCGGATAAGCAGGTGTTTGCAAACAGTGCCGTGATATGCAGTTATATGCAGCCTAAGATACAGGACCTTGATCATGAACAGAGTTGGGCTTTGCTGCTCAACAACAGTATGCGACTGATTCGCTGTGTGAACCTGAGTCGCGGAGGTATATCGGAAACAGCAGTAGATTCCCGGCAGATAATGAAATATGCTCTTCTGGCTGGAGCTACATGTTTTGTTCTCGTCCATAATCATCCAAGTGGTTCTCCGCATCCAAGTATGGCGGACAACGACCTGACCCAAAGGGTGAAACGCGTTGGAGAAGTAATGAATATTAGAATGATTGACCACGTCATCGTTACTGATGGCGATTATTATAGTTATGCTGAAAATGGAAAAATCTGAAATAACAAAGGCAAGTATAGAAGACAGTACCATCGAAATGCTGAAGAGCGTGTTCGACCCCGAGATTCCTGTTAATGTGTATGACTTGGGAATGATATACAAGATTGATGTGGTGGATACAGAAAAGCCCGAAGACGAGAAGTTGTTCGACATCAATATTGATATGACGTTCACTGCACCGAACTGTCCCGCTGCCGATTTTATAATAGAGGACATAAACCAGAAACTTGGTTCTATTCATGGTGTGAACAATGTGAACGTGGAGGTAGTGTTCGAACCAGAATGGAATAAGGATATGATGACCGAAGAGGCTAAACTCGACCTCGGTTTCATGTAAATTATCAACTGTCAATTTCCAATTTCCAATTCTCAATTTTCAACTCGCCTAAATGAAGAATATCTACTTTATATCTGATGCCCACCTTGGTTCGTTAGCTTTAAAACATAATCGCACGCAGGAACGCAGGTTGGTGAATTTCCTTGACCAGATAAAGGATAAGGCTGAGGCTGTGTATATGCTTGGCGATATGTTCGACTTCTGGTTTGAATATAAGTCGGTAGTGCCACGCGGTTTTACCCGATTCCTTGGAAAACTCTCCGAACTCACAGACAACGGAGTGGAAGTCCATTTCTTTACCGGAAACCATGACATGTGGACATTGGACTACCTAAGTACTGAGTGCGGGGTGATTATACATCGTGAACCAACAACGATAGAACTTAATGGAAAGGTGTTCTATCTGGCTCATGGCGATGGTCTGGACTATCGTGACCGAAATTGGAAGACGCGTCTGCTGTTTGCCTTTTTCCATAGTAAAACAATGCGTAAGTTGGCATCGTTGTGGCATCCTGATATCTTCATTCCTTTCGGACGGAACTGGGCAAAGCATTCCCGCATGAAACGTATCAAGTCTGATGTGCCGCAGTTTGATGGCGAAGTGAAAAATCTGGTGGGATATGAAAGTTTTGACTTTGAAGAAACACCTTACATGGGTGAGGATAAAGAGGGACTTGTACTGTATGCTAAACATTATCTGCAATCGCACCCTACGATAAACTATTTCCTCTTCGGACACAGGCATATTGATTTGGACCTGATGCTAAACAAAGATTCCAGACTCGTCATACTGGGCGAATGGATGTCACTCTTTACCTATGCTGAATGGGATGGAGAACACTTATCGGTGGAGAACTTTGTGGAAGGAGAAACCAAACTCTGATAGCTTTACACTTACATATAATATTACACGCCATGTACTATGAAAAACCTTAAACATTACCTTTTTTATATTTGTCTGTTTGCATTCAGTATATTAGCAAATGCACAGCAGTTCTCTATTACACAGGTGCCGTCGTACGACCGACTGCCTGTGGCTGGCGTGAACTGTCTTCTTCAAGACGAAGAAGGGTATATGTGGTATGGAACTAATCAGGCAGGACTTTGTCGCGACGACGGTTATCAGATTATGACCTTCGGGTATAATGCGGCACCCGATATTATGAGTAATCCTGATGTGTTGTGTATGGTCGATGCAGGCAATCAGCGTATTTGGTTCGGCACTCGAGAGGGACTTTATATCCTTGATAAGCATTCTTACAGTATTTCAGTAGCTAATGAAGAGCTGGCACATAGACGAATGTCGGATTTGGCTTGTGCTAAGGACGGCACTGTTTGGGCTGTATCCAGTTCGCATATATATCATCTGGCTTCCGACGGAACGATGTTGGGTACGTATGAATCGATGCAGGGTGATTCTCCACGTACTACCAATGATATATATGTAGATAGTCATAATACTGTCTGGGTGGCACAGTGGAAAGGTGAACTGCTGCGAATGAAGTCCGATGAGAAGAATTTCAAGCCGGTTGATGCAATGAGCGGTTTGAATGCCTTCTGTATCGTAGAAGATACCTTGCAGAATTGCTATTACGTCGGAACCTGGGGAAGCGGTATTTATATTGTAAAAGAGAATGGAGAAAGTGTTGAACAGTCTCCGATAAGAGAAGGGTTCATTGCCAGTCTTCTGCTCGATAACCGACGCGGCATCCTTTGGGCTACTACATATAATCAGGGAGTACAGTGTTATGGTTTCTTCGAGAATGGACTTGAAGAGATGGAAACCCTCTATGATGACCAACTGCACATGCCTATGGTTATAGGTAAAATGATTGAAGATAGGTTTGAGAATCCGTGGGTTCCGGGTTATTCAGTCAATACGTTTGCCATCTGTCATTCGAACAATAGAATGGATTCCAGAAAAATCACTGTGAACGATGGTACCTTTGATATGCCTGTCATCACTGATGTGGTAGATGCCGGCAAAAATGCTTGGCTTCTGAGGGAAAGCGGAGGTGTGTCATGCTATGATTTTGTCAAAGACTTCAGCGAAAAACTTACGTTCTGTTCCGATACTGCCGTAATAGCTTCTGCTCCAGAAGGACATGTGTTTGTCGTGAATAAAGACCGACGAATATATGATATAAGCAAAACTGCTACGGATTTTGATTCTCAGTATATGGGAAGACTCGGATTCAATGCGAATGCTTTGCTCTATTCAGAAGCCGATAAACTGTTGTACATTGGAGGAAAGAATGGCTCTCTGGCAGTTAGCAACGGCATAGGAGATCCACGGGTTATATGTGATTCTTTAGGATGGATTTTCAAAATCTGCGAATCGGTAGATATGAATTCGTTGTTCCTGCTTACATATACGAAAGGAATTTTACGTTTGGATAAGAATATGCAGGACGTGGAAGTGTTTGTACCGAATGATTACAGGTTTAGTGATATCGCTGTGTCTGCTTCTGGTGCAGTATGGGCTTCAAGTAATATCGGCAAGTTGTACAGAATAGAAAAAGGACAGGCTATTGAGTGTCCTCAGTTTGCTACAGCTAATGGTGAGGCTATACAGAAACTTGTCTTCGATGAATTGGATCATTTGTGGCTTATGTCGAAGAATTTCGTAAGGGAGACAGATGTGACTACAGGAGCTGTCAGAACTATATATGCCAACGATAACCAGTTAGGTATGCATGCTTTCGAGAATATTTCTACCTCTGAAGGTGGTGTTACAATCTGTGGCGTTGGCGGCATAGCCCGTGTTAAGTCCTCGTCCAATATAAACGAGTCAAGTAAATATGTAAAAATTGCTGTAAGTGAGTATTCTTATGGGAATAAACGTTTCATCGCGAATTATGGACAGAATGAGATTGTAATTCCTGCTGACTCCTCTGACTACGTTTCTATTAGTCTTACCAGTTTCGACTATCTGAAAGCAGAGAATAGTGAGTTTATGTTTAAGATAGAGGGCGTGAACAAAGAATGGGTAAAACTTAAGCGTGGCGACAATGAAATTCATATGCAGAAAGTAGCTAAAGGTACATACAAGATATGGGTGATGACTACTGATGCGTTCGGTAATTGGAGTGAACCAGTGGAGCTAATGACAATTCGTCGTTTACCTGCATGGTGGGAGAGTTGGTGGGCTTATGTTATATATGCCATTTTGGTGCTTTTGCTGATTTATGGTATTTGGCGATTTAATCGGGAAATGCATGAACGTCGTCTGCGTTTTGAAAATCTGCTTGGTGTATATCATGAACTAGAGAAGAAGGTAGAGGAGTATGAAACTGACACGATGCAAGATGAGGAGGAAGATGTTTCTCCCGATGAATTGGATGATAATAAGTCAGGAGAAGTTTCTGTCTTTAACGATCAGCTGCTGCAAAAAGCTATTGTAGCCATAGAGAAGAATATTGCAAATGAGGACTATTCTGTAGTTGAATTCGCCAGTGATATGTGTATGAGTCGTATGACGCTGTATCGTAAGATTTATGCTGCATCGGGCCAGACTCCTTCTGAACTCCTTCGCTCTTATCGTTTGGATAAAGCTGCAAAATTGCTTAGATCAACTTCTTTATCTGTCGTTGAAATCTCAGAAAAAGTCGGATTCTCTTCACCTCGATATTTCTCCGTTTGCTTTAAAAAGAAATACGGAGTGTTGCCAAAAGATTTTCGTAACTGACACTCATCAGCAAAGCCCATATAATTAATATTGTTACATTTTTTCGTGTCTTTTGGTACGAATTCTGACTTTTGTTATATATAAAACGTAATATCTTTGTGTCAGAAAAGCAAACAATCGATATTATGAAAACAAAAGTACGTTTTATTCTTCTTGCTCTTGTAGGACTTTTAGTTACTACAAGCATTTCTGCAACTACTAATGGAGAGCGCAGGATGTGGGCATCAATAATGGATAAAGGTGATGCGTCACTTGGTGATTATAAGACTCATACCGGCAAGTTGCTCCTTTCCTGGCGAATGCTGCCAACAGATAACTGGGATACTAAGTTCTATCTGTATAAAGGCGGAATCAATGCTAATTACATTATGCGTGAGGGAACTAAAGCCGTCAATGCTACCAACTACCAACTAAGTACGGTTCCATCGGCTAAAACAGTATATTATCTTCTGAGTGAAGATTTTTATATTCAGTTAGGTTTAGATAAAGCTCCCGTTTCTATTTCTGGAGATAAGCGTGCAATCTTGAAGACGGTAGCCTTGGATTCAGTGGTTATTGATTCCAGACTTTATTCTGAAAAACTGCCGTATCTGTCTATTCCTTTGAAGTCAACAGAGGATGTGTGCAGTCAGACCACATACATTAGGTATCAGGCAAACGATTGTAGTGTAGGTGATTTGGATGGTGATGGCGAAATGGAAGTTGTAGTAAAACGCTTGCTTTCGGTTTATAATGATAATGGAGAATGTATCAGTGACGGAACAGGTGCCGGAGATTCTGATACACGTGCACGTCACACTATTATATGGGATGCTTACAAACTTGACGGAACACTCCTATGGCGTGTGAAGTCAGGACCGAATATTATCTTAGGAAACAGTTCCGCAGTTACTTTGGGTGACCTTGACGGCGATGGCTGTGCAGAATTCGTTTTGAAAACCAGTGAAGGAACTGTATTTGGAGACGGTTATGAGATTGCGGATACCGATGGCGATAACAAAACAGATTATCGTGATATATGGCCTACTGGACATTATATAGGTGACGGCCCAAAAGGATATGGTGGTCCTGAGTTCTTTTCGGTGGTAGATGGAAAGACAGGTAAAGAACTTGCCCGTGCTAATTATATTGCCCGTGGTAAGGAGGGCGAAACACCTGCAGAACTGGCTGCAAATTGGGAGGCAAACGATTGGAAATGGGATCCGCGTACAAAAAAATATACCTGGAAGTTGGCAAACTCATTCCGAATGGGACTTGCTTCGTTTGATGGTGAAGGCTTGCAGATATTCCTCGGACGTGGAGTCTATGGTAGAACTATTGTAGAAGGATGGCGATACGAGCCAACTCCCTCTGGTGACTTCGCAGGTACCCTGACTCGTATGTGGAAGTTCGACACTATGGATGAAGGCGGCAGGGATAAGAATAAGGATGGAAAACTCAACAGTGCTTATGCAGGTCAGGGAAATCATGCTTTCAATGTAGCCGACCTTGATGGCGACGGAAAGGATGAGGTTATGTATGGATCTTGTGCTTTCGATGACGACGGTACTGGTCTTTGGACATCGGGCCTGGGTCATGGTGATGCCAACCATGTAGGTCGATTCCTTCCTGATCGTGAAGGTTTGCAGGTTTATCACTGCCTGGAAACTGGTAAGACTATGGTTGCTCTTCACGATGCTAAAGACGGAAAGGTAATCTGGAAGAAGGATGCTGATTCTGATAACGATATGGGTCGTTGTCTTGTATCTGATATTGATCCGAATTCTCCAGGATGCGAGTTCTGGTATTATGGCTCTAACGCCTTCTCGCAGACAGGTGAGAAAGATCTCGGCTACAAACCATCTTCATGCAATATGGCTATTTGGTTTGACGGTTCGTTGTCTCGTCAGCTTATTAACGAGAATATAATCGACAGTCCATCTAAGGGGCGTACATTCACAATGTATCGCTATAATGAGTCGTTCAATAATACCACGAAGTCTAATCCAGGTTGGTATGGTGACTTTTTGGGTGACTGGCGCGAAGAAGTTATTGTACCAGACCAGACAAAGTTGTCTGACATTAAGATATTCTCTACTTGGTATCCAAGTGATTATATGTTGCCATATCTGATGAGTGATCATACATATATGATGCAGTGCATACACCAACAAGTTGGTTATAACCAGCCAAACCATGTAGGTGGATATTTCCTTGGAACAGGTATGGATTTCAATAAAGTGCCTCTTGTTACAGAAATTCAAGATGTGACAGTTGATGGGAATAAACAGAATGCAGATGGTGATGATAAGGTATATGACCTAAGCGGCCGTCAGGTGGAGAATCCTATTGCTCCTGGCATCTATATTAAGAATGGGAAGAAATTTATTGTGAAATAAATATATAGTTAGTTTTTATTTGTAAAAGAAAGATTAGTAAAAAAGGAAAAGTGGGGAAGTCATCAGACTTCTCCACTCTTTTCTTAGTACCCCGGGCCGGGCTCGAACCGGCACATCTTGCGATATTGGTGTTTGAGACCAACGCGTCTACCAATTCCGCCACCGGGGCAAAAGCGGGTGCAAAGGTATGACTAATTACGTTAATAAGCAAATTTTATCTCTTGTTTTTATTCTCCTATGAGAGCTTTACGCATCTTGGCTACTTGCTTTGAAGACTTTTCCATAAGTGATAGTTGCCAAGTTTCGTGGTTAAGCACGATTCCTATTGGGTTGAGCAGAGCATCGTAGTCGATGTCGTCAGTTGTATCTACATATCTGCGTAGTAGGGCAGTGGCATCGGTAGCCTCTTGAGTAGTTCCCATTATTTCCTGAAGTGCCTGCCAGAATTCTTCCTCTGTGAAACCTCGTTGCAACTCCTTATAGTAGCGGTTGTAGAGCAAACGCATGAAGTCGTCGAGAGAACGCTCATTCTTTGTTGTTGTTCTTATCTTTGCGTCGAAGAGAAGTCCCATGTATGAGCCTTTGTTATAGTATGAGAAAGCTACATCTCGGTGATTTCCTTTGTCGCCCATAAAGTCGAGCCAGATGTCGTAACTGCTCTGACGCAGAGTCATGTGCTTGTGTCCTTCATATATCTCGATGTCGTGGATGTATCGGGAGTAAATGCCAAGCAGTTCTTCTGTTGTGATGATTTTTCCGCGTCGCAACATCTGTGCTGAGTAGTAGCTTGTGAAACCTTCGCTGAACCACAGAAGTGGGGTGAATGCTTCTTGAGAATAGTCGAACGGACCGAGTTCTATTGGTCGTATGCGCTTTACATTATACAGATGGAAATATTCGTGAGCAATGAAGTCGAGTTCGCGAATATAATCTGCACGACTCTTTGTTGTAAATCGTCCGCTGCTATAGTCAGCCTGAGAATTCAGGTGTTCTAGTCCGCCACCTACGCCTTCCATGTTGATGATGCAGTAGTTGTCGTAGGGCACTTCTTTCATTATTTCTGTTGCAGCATCGACCATAGCTGTGAAGTCCTTCTTGAATGTGGAACCTTCGTAGTCGTCGCCTGGATCGAATGCAAACTCGTATTCATGTCCGTTGTGGGCAAATTTCTCTACGAAGTGGTTGCCGAAGAGGATAGGGGAGTCGTAAAGTATGTCGAAGTCGGGAACGATGAATTTGCATTTTGTTTCTTTCTCGGCTTTCAATCCTGTGCTGACATATTTCCAATTGTCTGGTATGATGTAGCTTACCTCTACAGGTTCGTACTTGTGTCCCTGTTCGTACATGAATGTTCCGTTTCCTGCAATAAAGGCTCCTTCGGGACGAATGCGACTGTCTGCTACATCCATTACATTGGCATAAGTGCGATAGCTTACAAGAATTGTATCTGCTCCAGCCATATTTACAATCCAGGTGCTTTTGCGGTACTTGCTCCAAGTCAGGGCTGTTCCGTTGGTTTTAGTAGCCTTGAAATCAGTTACATACTTCGGATAATTGAGGACATCGTAGTATCCTGGTGCCCAAATAGGCATTTGGAGTTCCACTTTCTGTTGCCCTTTCTCTGATGCCACATACTGAAGTTTTACGTTCAGATATTTGCCTACTGTGTCAATTTCCACAGTATAACTCATTTTTGCAGATGTTGCTACTGCAGCCATCATGGCGACTGCTAAAAAGAATAGTTTCTTCATGTTTGTTTTATTTTGTTTTTGCAAAGGTATAAAAAAATGCGGAAAATCATCGTCTGTCAAGATTATTTTGCTTTTTGCTATTTCATTATTTATGGAATTATCTCTAATTTTGCTGCATAAATACGTTTCGCTATGAAAAAGTTGATTGCTTTGTTGAAAGACAAGCCCCGTTTGTGGCATATTATATTCGAGTCGGATGATGCTCCTTCTCGCGGATTCGACCTTGCTGTAATGATAGCTATTGTGCTTAGTCTTATTGTTGCATTTGTTGAAAGTATGCCTCGAGTTGCTGGTGTTTATAAGGATATCCTTACAATTATGGAATACACTCTTACGGGCTTTTTCACAATTGAATATATTCTTCGAGTTTATTGTTCACCAGTAAAGAGGGATTATGTACTCAGTTTCTTCGGAATCATTGACCTTCTGGCCACTCTTCCGCTCTATCTTGGTTTTCTGCTGCCTTCGGCAAAGTATATGTTTATCTTGCGAACTTTCCGACTCATTCGTATTTTCCGTGTATTGAAACTCTTTGTCTTCATCAACGAAGGATATCTTTTGTTGGAAAGTATCAAACGCAGTCTTAACAAAATACTCGTTTATTTCCTCTTCGTCATTGTGCTCGTTACCATAATCGGAACAATTATGTATATGGTTGAAGGTCAGCTGCCAAACACTCAGTTTACAGATATTCCTTCCAGCATATACTGGGCAATAGTCACACTTACTACTGTGGGTTATGGCGACATTACTCCAGTAACGGGAATCGGACGCCTGCTTTCTGGTCTTGTAATGATTCTCGGTTACACCATCATTGCTGTGCCAACAGGTATTGTTAGTGCTACGATGATTGACGAAACCCGCAAGAAAGGCAAGAATGGTAGATGCCCTCGTTGTAATGAAAAAACGGATCTTGATGCCAACTATTGCAAACATTGTGGAGAACGCCTATAGGGTTGGCACACTTTTCCCTTATATATATAAATAATGTATAAGTGTTTTTTCTGAATTTAATTGTTTTTGGGGGTGAAGTAAATCTCTATGCACAATAAATCATAAAAAAATAGCCCTAAAACGACACTAAAAGGAGTATTAAGTAGTCTTTATAGGTTAAAATTAAAAAAAAAGGCGTGCACAATGATTTTTTTTTGTTAAAAATTTGGTCGGTGTTTGCTAAACGTCTTAACTTTGCGTCGAAAAATAAAACGAAAAGGTTTTATACCTCAAGTTTAAAATAAGAATTTTTTATTATTAACTTAAAATTATTTAGATTATGAAGAAGGTTATTCTTGCTGCTCTCGTAGCAGTTGCTTCACTCAGTGCAAACGCACAGGTTTATTTAGGTGGTACTCTCGGCTTTCAAACAGGTAAGGTTCAGGAAGGTGCTGACAACATCTCTAAGTTTACAATCGCTCCTGAAGTAGGTTACAACTTCAACGAAAAGTGGGCCGTAGGTCTCGCTATTGGTTTTACAACTCAGAATGGTAAGTTTGATGGTCTTCACCCTGTTACTGATGCTGTTGTTACAGATGTACCAATGTCAGGCAAGTTTGCAAAGTCTTACAGCACATTTGCAATAGCTCCATACGCTCGTTGGACATTCGCAAAGACTGGTATCGCTTCATTCTTCCTTGATGGTGGTTTCGCAGCTGCTTTTTATAACAACGATGGCGGTAACGTATGGAATATTGGTATTCGTCCAGGTGTTAAGCTCTCAGCTTCAGAGAAGGTTGACTTCGTAGCACAGATTGGTACACTTGGTTATTCTTGGGCTTCTAAGAAGGCTGGTAAGGGTAACATGTTCGGAATTGGTGTTGACAACACAACTATCAAGTTCGGTGTTTACTACAACTTCTAATCAACAGATTACAGTTTAAATATAGAGAATGCTCAGCCGAGTGCTGAGCATTCTTTTTTTCTTCGTTAGAGATTCTATGTTCACGGGTTGTGAACATGTGTTCGCAAGTTATGAACATAAGTTCATAAGCCGTGAACATATGTTCATAAGTTATGAACATAGATTTGTCAGTTAGGAAAAAGAAAATTCCTGGCGTAGTAATAGAAAATACCTGGTGAAGTAGAATAAAATACCTAGCTAGGAAAAAGAAAACACTTAGTAGGGTAAAAGATATTTCTTGGCAAGGTGGAAAAGAAATTTGAATAAAAAATCACTTTTATTCGTGATTTTTATATTCTTATCTGTAACTTTGCGTCGTAATCACTAATCTTTTACTTTCTTTTGATACATACAACTATGAAAACATCTTCCACCATCATACGTAAACAATGCAGAATTCTGACTCTGTTTGTACTTCTGTTTGTGCAGTCTGTTTGTGCGTTTGCCGGACAATGGGTTGACGTTACTGATGCTTTTGTAAAGAATCCTCGTTTCGATGGGAACAGTTATGCGAATTGGGAGGGAACAGCTCTGAGTGGAAACGGAGCTGTGAACAATGCTGAGCATTACTATAAAACCTACGACACATATCAGCGGCTGACAGGTCTGACTCCTGGTAAGTATCGAGTTAGTGTTCAGGCATTTTACCGCATGGGCACTTCTGCTAACGACTATTCCCTCTATTCGAGTGGTGATTACTCAGAATCGCAGATTGCTACTGTCTTTGCTCGTACTACATCGAACTATTACGATGTGCCTATGGTATGTGCTTCAAGTGTAGCACTTAAGCAAAGTCTGGGCGGGGGAACTGCTGCTGTTGGCAACGGCTTAGTCATTCCTAACAATATGGCTGCTGCAAATGCTTGGTTTGAAGCTGGATATTACAAGAACTCTGTGGAGTGTGAAGTAGATGAGGATGGTCTGCTGACTATTGGTATTTTCAAGGAAGATGTAATCAGGGAAGATTGGACTTGTCTTGACAACTGGAAACTGGAGTATTACGAGGAACAGGAAGTAGTTCGCATCACCAGTTTGTCGTTCGATAAGAAGATAATGACTGTAGCAAAGGGAAAAACTCTGGCTCTGAATCCAAACATACTGCCGGAGAATGCTACAAACAAGACTCTGAAGTGGACTTCGTCTGCCGAGGATGTAGCCACAGTAGATGCCGACGGAGTGGTAACTGGTGTGAAAGGAGGTAAGACTGTGATTACAGCTACTACTACAGATATGTCGGGTCTTTCTGCAAGTGTGAAGATAACTGTTTACAATGTCCTCACCTCTGACAGGTCGTGGGTAGATGTTACTGATGATTATATAATTAATCCGAGATTCGATGGAAATGACCGTAAAACCGGTTGGGAGGGTACTGCCTTTGGTGGCGCAAATCCTAAGGAAAATGCAGAACATTATAATACTCTGTACGACACATATCAGCCGGTGAAAGGACTGCCAGCGGGAAAATTCCGCCTGAGCCTGAATGCTTTCTATCGAATGGGTAGTTCTGCTAACGACTATAATCTGTTCAATAGTGGGGACTATGCAGGCTATCAGTATGCTCAGCTTTATGCTGTGTCAACAAAAGATACTTACTCTTCTCCTATTGTGCCACTTGCATCAGGACTGAGTAAGACAAATTATGGTGGAGCAACTGCTTCTTTCTACAATCAGGACGAATATACATATTATTATGTGCCAAACAATATGGCTGCTGCCGATGCTTGGTTCAATCAGGGCTACTACCAAAATATGGTAGAGGATATAAATGTTGCCAGCGACGGACTGTTGACTATTGGAATCAAGAAAGAACAGGGACTGGATGGAGACTGGACTTGTCTTGATAACTGGAAACTCGAGTGCTACTGTTCTGTAAAACTCATCACGAGTCTTACTCTGTCTCAGACCTTGGCACAGCTTGTCAACAGCGAAACTTTGCAACTTACAGCATCAATCCTGCCTGCTGTGGCTTGTTTCCGTAAACTGGAATGGACTTCGTCAGATGAAAGTGTTGTAAAGGTTGATGCTAACGGATTGGTTACGGCTGTAGGCACAGGTAGGGCTGTGGTTACTGCTTCTACAACTGATGGTTCGGAGAAATCTGCTACTTGCGAAATCCTTGTTGTGGCAAATGATATCACTTCCGAGAATGTTCTTATCAACGAAATTATGGTGTATAATGTGGATGTATATCTTGATCCTTCGTTCAACTACGGACCTTGGGTAGAGCTCTACAATCCGTCGAATACAACAGTTTCGTTGGGCGGTTTGTATGTTACGGATGATGCTAATAATCTGAAAAAGCATAAATTGGTTGACGACTATGGCGTTTTGCCAGCTCATGGTTTTGCTATACTAAACTTCGACCATCATGAGGTGTGGACAAAGGCAAGTTATCGCCAGATTGATGATGAATTGAACTCAAAAGGCGGTACAATCATCCTTTCCGACGGAGAGCAGATACTTGCGCAGCAAACCTATCCTGCTCCGATAAGTCGTATGTCTTATGCACGCATTACCGATGGCGGAGACCTGTGGGGCATTGCAGGCAATCCTACACCAGGAGAAAGCAATGTGGACGGCGAATATGCTACTTCTCAGTTGGCAGCTCCAGTAGTGGATACTCCTGCACAACTGTTTGATAGTCCTCTCACCATAAGAGTGACTATACCTGAAGGAACAACTCTTCGCTATACAACCGACGGAACTACTCCGACACTAAAGAACGGCAGCATATCTGAAACCGGTGTCTTTTCTGTCGATGCCACTACTTGCTACCGCTTCCGCCTCTTCCAGGAAGGTAAGTTGCCAAGTACTGTAGTTACGCGTTCTTATATCGAAAACAACGGCAACGAGCCATTCCCGATTATTTCTATCGTTACAGACAATCGCAACATCTGGGGAGCTACCTATGGAGTTTTCTCGAAGAGTTCGAACGGACGCCCAGGTAACGGACAGACCGATGCTTGCAACTGGAATATGGATTGGGATCGTCCTGTAAACTTTGAGTATATCACCACCCAAGGTGAGTGTGTGGTAAGTCAGGAGTGCGATTTCGCTACTTGCGGCGGTTGGAGTCGTGCATGGAATCCTCACGCATTCAAGCTTAAGGCTAAGAAAACCTACGACCTGCTGAACAGTTTTGACTATCAGTTCTTCGCAGGAAAACCATACTTGAAACACAAAACTCTTCAGATACGTAATGGCGGTAACGACACTTCTGCACGTATAAAGGATGCAGGCATTCAGGGCGTTATTGAGAAGAGTGGTATCTATGCTGACTATCAGTCGTGGAAACCTGTTCATGTGTTTATTAATGGTTCTCCATATGCAGTTCTTAATATGCGTGAACCAAACAATAAGGATTATGCATACAGCAACTATGGTTACGATACTGACCTGATTGATCAGTTTGAGATTTGTCCGGACTCAGGTTATGTGCAAATGCGTGGTACAGAGGAAAGTTTCCAGCGTTGGTACGACCTTTCTCAAAATGCAGCTGATGAATCTGTATATTCAGAGATTTCCAACTTGGTCGATATGGACAACTATATCAACTATATGGCAATACAGTTGTATATCGGAAATTGGGACTGGCCACAGAACAACGTGAAAGGCTTCCGTAGTGTGGAAGATGGAAAGTTCCACTTCGTATTCTTCGACCTTGATGGTGCTCTTTCTACTTCAACTCCATTTTACACATTCTGGCCGAAACAGAATTATCAGTTCGATACTCTTCATGGTTATGATTATTCAAAGAATCAGAGTATAGATGGCCGACGCCTTACTTTGGAGATAAAGTTCGTGACTATCTTCATGAATATGCTTCAGAACGGTGAATTCTACAAGAAGTTTGTCGATGCATACTGTCTCGTGGCAGGTTCGGTATTTACTCCAGATTTGACTAGTGATGTGATTTACAACCGTGCTAATCAACTTGCTCAAGGAGGCTATGTGAATCCGTGGGGAACAGCAAATGATATTATCAATAATTTTGCTTCTCGTCAGACTCCGCTGATTGATCATCTCCAGTACTTCTTAGGGCTCTATGATGAATCTCGTTTCAAGGCTTCACTCTCAAGCAATATAGAAGAGGGACGTATCTTGCTGAACGACCAGCCTGTTCCAACAGGAAAGTTCAGTGGCTCGCTCTTCCTCCCTATAACTCTTCGTGCTGAAGCTCCTGCAGGTTATCAGTTTGCAGGGTGGGGAGCAGAAGGCAGTTCTGTTACTACTACTGTTTTCCCAATGGGTTCTGAGTGGAAGTATTATGATGGTGGCAGCTTGAGTGGAACATGGAATGCGTTGAACTATTCCGATACTCAATGGTCGTCTGGCGAAACTCCTATCGGTTACGACTATAACAATCAGCATCCGGAAATAGTTACTACAACACAGGGCTATTTGCCGACCTATTATCTGCGCAAGAAATTCACTCTAAGTAATGTGTCAGCAAATAATACATATCAACTCGACTGGATTGCTGACGACGGATTCGTAGTATATGTAAACGGCACGGAGGCAGGACGATATAATATGCCTACAGGAACTATCAGTTATGATACCTATGCAACCAGCTATGCTCGTAATAATCCAGATAACGGAACGATGATTCTCGATGCTTCGCTCTTCCGTAATGGAAATAACTGTATTGCCGTAGAACTTCATAATAATGCAAGCAACTCTACAGATATCTATTGGAATGCAGAACTCAGCGTGCAGGGCACAAGTGCTGATATGCAGATCGTTTCTACTGAGAAAGAATATGAGATTAAATCAGCTGATGATGTTAAGTTGCAAGCTATTTGGGAACCTCTCTCTGGCGAGGAACTCATCGCAGCAGGAGCTACACCTGTGAAGATTAACGAAGTGAGTGCTGCCAATTCGGTTTATCTCAACGAATATTTCAAGAAGAACGACTGGATTGAGCTTTATAACACTACAGATAAGGATATTGACATAGCAGGTATGTACATATCAGATAATCTGAAGAAACCACAGAAGTATCAGATTCCTGCTGCTTCAGAGGTAATGGCTACATATACAACCATAATTCCTGCTCACGGATATATGGTGATATGGGCTGACCAGTTATTGCCGGAGAGTCAGATTCATACAGGTTTCAAGTTGGGTAATGCCGATGATGAGGTCGTAATGCTTACTGCTGCTGACGGCACTTGGAGCGATACTCTGTCATATAAGATGCACGATGGAGTTCAGTCTGTCGGACTCTATCCCGATGGTGGCTCTCAGGCTTACGTGATGGATGTTCCTACAATCGGAGAGTCTAATATCCTCACTTCCTATGCTACTGCTTTTGAGCAGTACCGTCCAGAACCAACACCACCACAGCCTGATGCTGTTCGCGAAGTTAAGTCTGATGGCGATTTGCGTATTGCATACTCAGGTTCTGTTCTTGCTATTACAGCTGACTCGCCAATGACTGTTGCAGTAGATGTTTACAATGCAGCGGGTCAGAGGGTTTATTCAACCTCGACAGACGTCTATGGTTCCGCATCGGTGTCTCTTGCAGACCTAAGCAACGGAGTCTATGTAGCAAAGGTTAGCAGCAGCAATGACAATCGTTGTCAGCTGAAATTTGTAAGACGATAATAATACAATATCTGTATAGAAAAACCGAGCAGTAGGGGAGTCTTCCCAACTGCTCGGTTCTTTTATTGTATAAACTGTTTAATTCACATAAAAAGTAACTTCCACGTTGACTGCGTTGTTGCCACGACGATATTGCATTGTTACGATATGTCGGTCGCCTGCCTTGCAGTTTTGTGGGTGGCAACCGAATTTCCAACTATAGAGCGAGTTGCTTTCTATATATACGTGTCCTGAACCCCAAGAGTTGGTGTCACCATCTTCGTCGAACCAAGCTCCATATGCCTTGGCAGCTGTGTTGTTGCCTTCCTCTCCGTTTGAGTTTAGTGGCACAAGGCTTGTTGGTGTTCCACCAAGAGCAGAGGTAATGTCACTTTGTGTAATGTTTATTGTGCTAGACTGGTCGTATCCAGTGCTGAATGCAACTGTTTGTGTTTTCTTGATTGTCTTCACTACGTTTATGTCGAGTGGTACAATCTCATCGTCACCGTCAGGATAGCCTGCTACGACTCCGTCCAGATAGCTCTTGCGATTCTTTATCCATTGTTCCATCTTTTCTAATTCGGTAGCAGGGTAGAATGTTTTGGTGCTCCACCAGCTGTCTTCTGTCATAGGCCAGCGTTCGATGTCTCTGTCGTATGCTCCTTCCTCTTTCAGCGCATCAGCATATTTCATTGTCTCAGCCCAGTTCTGTTCTACTACAGCTGTGGAGTGACGTTGCCATGCTTCCTTGTATTGTTGCACAAAGGTGGCATTGCCGAACAGCGTGAGCCAGAACTTGTTTATCCTGTATGCAGCACCTGTGTTGTTCACGGGGTCTGTGCCATAAATGAGTTCCCGGTAGTCAGAGAAGAAGGTGTGACCTGTGTACATATTATCCCAATCGAAGTCAAAACCGGCATCCCAGTCCCATACAGGACCAAAGGTGTATTTGCCATTCTTTGCCTTGTGAACGTAGATGCTTCTGGGGGCATCTATTTCTACGTTATAGAGAAACTCGTGTATTTGTAGCAAAGAGATAAATGAAGGAATGTCCATCAACTCGCCTACTTTTGCTATGTCGCGGGTCTTTATAGCTTTCTCGAGTACAGCAAACTCTGCTTTGATGGAGTCTATTTGCTCCTGTGTGTAGCCTTCTGGAGATTTTATACACATAGGTAGTTTGAATACCTGTGACCAGAAATTATCTCCGTCTTCGGGCGCCAATTCAGGACCGTCATCCTGGTCAAAACTCATCAGCAGACTGGTCTCCTCGTCCATATCTATGCGGTTTGCCTTTATCTCAATCTTTTCGGTAAGTTGGTACAGACCTATGTATTCGTGGTTAAGGAATACTTCTACATAACGGGAATGGTTAGTGAATGGCATACCCATGCTTCTTGCAGTTTCAAAAGCAAAGGTATTCATCATGTCAGTTACGTCGCGATAGTTTGCCAGCAGATTCCAGTTCTTAGCTTTATCCAGACCTAAGAGCTTTGATTTTGAGTCTAACTTGAACTTATATGGTTTCTTGTCATACCAATCCCAACTGGAATTTCCGCGACCTCGAATGAGTCCTGTGCCGCAGAAGTCAGAGTATTCGCCTTTGCCGTCGATAGTTATCAGACAGTTCATCCATACATCGCGATCCTCTATGTATTGCATGTCTTCTGTGAAGATATTCATGACAAAGGGACGGTACTTGTTGTGTCCTTTCTCTGAGTCTGCAAGACTGGGGACGATGTTGATGCTGTCCAGTTCGTCGAGGTAAAAAGGAAAACTGAACGTTGTGCCGTCTCCCTTGGGAATATCAGTGGTGATAAGTCCTTCGATATTGGACATGTCTGTCTGCATTCCTTGCTGAATCTTTAGTGGAATAGTGCAGTCGAGTCCGTTGTCGTCTGTACGGTGCATCTTCATCCAGTCTTGTGCTACAGACACTTGCGCTACAATCATTAGCAGTATGCAGAAAATGATTTTCTTCATGGCTTATATTTCGTTGTTTGCTTTATTCAGTTTTATGTATTAGACGGTGCAAAATTACGAAGAAAAAATGCAATATGATGCAATAATGGGAATAAAAAAGAAGTGCACCACGTTAGTAGCGCACTCCTTTTCAAAAATGAAATAGTTATTATTAGATTATCGTGCTTCCGTTATACGATACCCTGAGCCATCATTGCCTTAGCAACTTTTATGAAGCCTGCAACGTTTGCTCCCTTAACGTAGTTTACATATCCGTCTGGTTCTGTACCATACTTCACGCAGTTCTCGTGGATGTTCTCCATAATCCAAAGGAGCTTAGCATCAACTTCTTCAGCAGACCAAGAGAGACGTTCTGAGTTCTGGCTCATTTCGAGACCTGATACAGATACACCACCGGCGTTAGAAGCCTTACCTGGAGAGTAGAGAAGCTTAGCCTCCTGGAATACTTTGATAGCAGCAGGAGTAGTAGGCATGTTTGCACCTTCGCAAACTGCGATTACGCCGTTAGCTACGAGAGCCTTAGCTGCCTCTTCGTTGAGCTCGTTCTGAGTAGCACATGGAAGTGCAATCTGAGCGCCCTTCTCGAACCAAGGCTTAGCACCTTCTACATATTTAGCAGTTGGATATTTGTCAACATATTCCTTGATACGTCCACGGTAAACATTCTTCAGTTCCATGATGTAGTCGAGCTTAGCGCGATCGATACCGTCTGGATCGTAGATGTAACCGTTAGAGTCAGACATTGTCATTGGGATACCACCGAGCTGGAGAACCTTCTCTGCAGCATACTGAGCTACGTTTCCTGCACCTGAGATGAGTACCTTCTTGCCTTCGATTGTGTCGCCCTTAGTCTTGAGCATAGCACGGAGGAAGTAAACTGTACCGTAACCTGTTGCTTCAGGACGGATGAGTGAACCACCGAATTCGAGACCCTTACCTGTGAGTACACCGCTGTATTCGCGAGTGAGCTTCTTGTACATACCGAACATGTAACCTACCTCACGGCCACCTACACCTATGTCACCTGCTGGTACGTCAACGTCTGGACCGATGTGACGAGTAAGTTCGAGCATGAATGCCTGGCAGAAACGCATTACTTCTGCGTTGCTCTTACCACGTGGAGAGAAGTCTGAACCACCCTTGCCACCACCCATTGGGAGTGTAGTCAGTGAGTTCTTGAATGTCTGCTCGAATGCAAGGAACTTAAGGATTCCGAGGTTTACTGAGCTATGGAAACGGATACCGCCTTTGTACGGGCCAATGGCATTGTTGTGCTGTACACGGTATCCCATGTTTGTCTGGATATTACCTTTGTCGTCCATCCAAGTTACACGGAACTGGTAAACGCGATCTGGAATGCAAAGACGTTCGATGAGGTTTACTTTGTCGAACTCTGGGTGCTTGTTGTACTCTTCTTCGATTGTACCAAGTACTTCTTCTACTGCCTGGTGATATTCAGGCTCGTTTGGAAAGCGACGTTTCAAGTCTTCCAATACTTTTTTTGCGTCCATTTGATAATGTTGTTTTAAGTTATTAAAATGATGTTAGAATTGTCTTTTCTTTCAATTTCCGGTGCAAAGTTATGGCATTATAATTAAACCTCCAAGACTTTTGTGTAAAAAATAAAGTAAAAGCATGAAAAAAGTTACTTTTATTTACAAAACGAGTGTTTTCTTTGACTTTTTTCTGATTTTTGATGAGTTTTCAAACATTTTGCTACTATAATGTTTGTCTGTGTTTGCGAGAACAACATAAAAATATAGTTGTAAAACTGTTCGGATTGGGAAGTGTCGTTCGAAAATGTTATCTTTGCAGCATAATATATAATATATAATGACAAATGGCTACAGTTGACGACAAAAAAGTAATCTTTTCGATGGTTGGCGTAAGCAAAACCATCCAACAGAATCAGAAACAGATTCTGAAGAATATCTACCTGTCTTTCTTCTATGGGGCAAAGATAGGTATTGTGGGTTTAAACGGTGCAGGAAAATCTACACTTATGAAGATAATTGCCGGACTCGACCAGCAGTATCAGGGACAGGTAGTATGGGCACCCGGATACAGTGTGGGTTATCTGCCACAAGATCCTCCATTGAATGAGGAGAAGACGGTGAAAGAGAATGTGATGGAAGGAGTGCAGCAGATTTACGATACTTTGAAGGAGTATGACGAGATAAACGACAAGTTCGGACTTCCTGAGTATTATGAGAACCCTGACAAGATGGAGAAACTCATGACTCGTCAGGCAGAATTGCAGGATATAATCGACTCAACCGATGCGTGGAATATAGACTCGAAGCTCGAGCGTGCTATGGATGCCTTGCATTGCCCGCCTGCTGACTGGTCGGTGAAGAATCTCTCCGGAGGTGAGCGCCGTCGTGTGGCTCTGTGTCGTTTGCTTTTGCAGAAACCTGATGTGCTCTTGCTCGACGAACCTACCAACCACCTCGATGCCGAGAGTATCGACTGGTTGGAACAGCATCTGCAGCAGTATGAAGGTACGGTTATTGCTGTTACCCACGACCGCTATTTCCTCGACGATGTGAGTGAATGGATTCTGGAACTCGATCGCGGTGAAGGTATTCCTTGGAAGGGTAACTACTCCAGTTGGCTTGAACAGAAGTCGCAGCGCATGTCGCAGGAGGAAAAGACTGCCTCTAAGCGCCGTAAGGCTTTGGAACGTGAGTTGGAATGGGTTCGCATGGCTCCAAAGGCTCGTCAGGCTAAGGGTAAGGCACGACTCAATTCGTACGATAAGATGCTGAACCAGGAACAGAAGGAGAAGGAAGAGAAACTCGAGATATTCATTCCTAACGGACCGCGTTTGGGCAATAAGGTGATTGAGGCAAAGCACGTGGCAAAGTCGTTTGCGGAGAAGGCACTCTATACTGACCTGAACTTCAACCTGCCTCCGAACGGCATCGTTGGTGTTATAGGTCCGAACGGAACAGGAAAGACCACACTCTTCCGTCTTATCATGGGTTTGGAAACACCCGATGCAGGAGAGTTTGAGGTAGGCGAAACAGTGAAACTGGCTTACGTAGATCAGCAGCATAAGGATATTGACCCTGAGAAGACAGTCTATCAGACGGTGAGTGGTGGCAACGAAACAATCCGTATGGGTGGACGCGACATAAATGTACGTGCTTATCTGAGTAAGTTTAACTTCAGCGGAGCAGACCAGGAGAAGTTGTGCGGAGTATTGTCGGGTGGTGAGCGCAACCGTCTCCAGTTGGCTTTGGCATTGAAGCAGGAGGGTAATGTACTCTTGCTCGACGAACCTACCAACGACATCGACGTGAACACACTTCGCGCCTTGGAGGAAGGTTTGGAGAACTTTGCCGGCTGTGCTGTGGTAATAAGTCACGACCGCTGGTTCCTCGACCGCATTTGTACCCACGTACTTGCCTTTGAGGGTAATGGAGAAGTTTTCTTCTTTGAAGGAAACTATACCGATTACGAGATAAACAAAGCAAAACGCTTAGGTCTTGAAGAACCTAAGCGCATCAAATATCGCAAACTGATGGATTAGTCGATTTTCTTGTAATAGCAGCGGCGGCGTTTGGGTATTGTGGGGTCAAGATGCTGCCATGTTCCGAGGTTTTTGAAGTTATCTTCGAGGATGCAGTTTGTTTCTGCCCATTTGAATCCCATTTGCTGATAGACAGGGATGAGGTCGGTGAAGAGCAGTGCGTTGACTCCTCGTCCCTGCCATTCTGGGTGAACGGCAATGAGCAGGAGTTCTACTCCGTCTTCGTGCTTAAACTTGAGCGATTTGAGCAGGTGGAACCATCCGAATGGCAGGAGGTGTCCGCGTGTCTTCTGCAGGGCGCGGGCAATAGACGGCATTGAGATGCCAACACAAACGAGTTCGTTAGTATCGTCGGTTTCGATGAGAGTAACCATTCTGAAGTCAAGCAGCGGTACGAAAGTCTTTACGAGTTCGTCGATTTGGCGTTCTGTCATTCGTGAGTAGCCGTAGAGTGGGCTGTAAGCTTCGTCGATGAGTTTGAAGATGCGCTGTCCGTATCCGCGATCGAATATATCCTTCTTTCCGTCAAGTTTCTTGATGTGCACCTTGTTGCGCTGCATCACGATTTTACCAATCTTTGTGTATTTGTCGGGAATGGTTTCGGGTACGTCCATATGGAGTTCAAGCCATTCTGCATCCTTCTTGAATCCGAGTTGTTCGATGAACTTAGGGTAGTAGGGGTAGTTGTAGAAGGTGTTCATCGTACTCAGTTTGTCGAATCCTTCGATGAGCATGCCTTCCTTGTCGGTGTCCTTAATGCCCATAGGACCCTGTATGTGGTCCATGCCGCGTTCCTTACCCCATTGTTCTACGGCATTGATGAGTGCACGGCATACTTCGATGTCTTCGATGAAGTCTATCCATCCGAAGCGCACGTTCTTTACGTTCCAGGTTTTATTAGCCTTATGGTTTATGATAGCTACTACGCGTCCTGCAACCTTTCCGTCTTTATAAGCCAGGAAGAGTTGCATGTCGCTGAATTCGCATCCTGGGTTCTTCTTTGGGTTGAAGACGTTCCTGAGGTCGAATGCCAAATCGGGCACAGCATACGGATTCCCCTTATACAGTTCGTAGTTGAACTCTATAAAGCGGTTGAGATCCTTCTTCGTTTCTACTTTTCGTATTTCGATATTTCCCATTTTGCTTTTTTACTTCATATAAAGATTGATGGTCTCGCTCTGTGCCATTTGGTTTCCTTCGGATACGGTGATGGTCAGTGGCACACTGCGTCCGTTCTTTGCCTTCCGGCAGTAGATGCGTCCTGAGTATCTTACTTTCTGTCGTGGTTCGAGAGTAATGGTCAGAGGCGATGAAGCAATTACGTATTTGCTTTGCTGAGTGTCGAGCACGATATCTACGCTGTAAAGAGTGCTGTTGCTTCTGTTCTCAATGTATGTTTCCACTTCCAGTGTTTCACCTTTTGACATAAATCCGTCGCCGTTGCCGTCGAAATAAGTCACTTCCGAAATGTGTACCGGCAGGCGACTAGGTGCCGGTGTATAGTTGTTGTTGGAGTAGTTGCGGCTGTAGTTTGAGTTCTGGTCGTAGGAGTCGTAGTCCTGAGAGTTCTCATACTGACGGCGTTCGTTTTCTTCAGCACTTTTCTGTATTGCCACGCCCAGTGCAGCACCCACGCCCATTCCGATGAGACTACCCAGTGCGGCGCCCTGTCCGTTGTAGTGATAATATCCGTAGCGTCCGTAGTGTCCTCCTGTAGCACCTCCGATTGCACTGCCCAGTGTGCTACCGATTGCTGCACCGGTGAGTCCTGCTGCTGCTTGTCCTGATGTCTGGCAACTGCTCAGCATGGTTACTGCTGCTAAAAGAATGGTACTAATGGTTATGTGATTTTTCTTCATAATCAGCTGCTGTTAAGAAAATACGGTGCAAAAGTACAAATAAAAATTGAAAATGCGTACCTTTGCCGCGTATTTATCCTTTTATAACAAATGAAACGAGTCAACATAGCCATATTTGTGTCCGGTGGCGGAACAAACTGTGAGAATCTTATCCACTATTTCAGTGGGTCGGCGAAGGTGAATTGTGCCCTTGTTGTCAGCAATAAGGCTGATGCCTATGCACTGGTACGTGCCGAACGTCTTGGTGTGCCGAGTAGGGTAGTGAGTCGAGAGCAGTTGAAGGATTCTTCTGTTGTGATGCCTATTCTTCAGGAATTCGGTATCGACTTTATTGTCCTGGCGGGTTTTCTGCCTCTTGTTCCCGACTATCTTCTCGACGCCTATCCGCGTCGCATCATCAATATCCATCCTGCTCTTCTGCCCAAGTATGGCGGAAAGGGTATGTGGGGACACCATGTTCACGAAGCGGTAAAGGCTGCCGGCGAAACCGAGACTGGCATGACAGTCCACTGGGTCACTCCTGTGTGCGACTCAGGCGAGATAATTGCTCAGTTCTCCACTCCGTTGCTGCCTACTGACACCGTCGATGACATAGCCGAGAAGGAGCACCAGCTGGAGATGCAGCATTTCCCCCGTGTCGTCGAACAGGTGATAGAAAAAACATTTGCTTGACAATTCAGAATTTTTCCCACGCAGATGATGGCGTGTGAGATAACGGTTAACGGTTAACGGTTAAAGAAAAAAGGAAGTTGACAACCAAATGTCAACTTCCTTTCGTTTTTCGTTTTTCGTTTTTCGTTTTTCGTCAGCGCAGCTAACTGTCAATTGTCAATTGTCAATTAGCCTAGCTTTCGTCCGTACCGTCGCCGGTATCGCCATTGCCACCAGGGTTGTCGCCGCCACCAGTACCTGGGTCAGGAGTCTTCGTTGGCAGTAATGGTCTTCTCGTTGATACCGAAAGCTTCGATACCGTTATTCAGACAAACTTTATACTGTATCATCACACAATACTATTACCTTATACTATCGCGAGGTTTCTATTAGATTTATAGGTTAAAAAAACGATACGAGGTTTTCATAGGCAACAAAAACGAGGTTTTCATAGGCAACAAAAACGAGGTTTTCATAGGCAACAAAAACGAGGTACGCATTTTTTTACTTCACAAAGACCTTCTTGCCTCCGTGGATATAAATACCCGGAGCAGTCGGTTTCTCCGCAAGCTCTACGCCGTTGATAGTGTACCAAGGAGCAGAATCATCACTATCTGAAGCCTCGACATTGTTTACTTCGGTTGAAGGGTCAACACCTGCGTATTCTACCCAAGTGTTTCCGTCATAATAACGCGGCGTCCATCCCTTAGCCTTTGCAGCTGCCACTTGAGTAGTTGTCATCACGTTTTGCTCGTTTTCATAATAGACAACTCGCATAGAACCATTGCTTACTGTCGGCAGACTCGCCACGAGTGCATCCATAGCAGCGCCCTTTATTTGATTCATGAAGCAAGACAGACTTGTCAGTGCAGTATTCTTAGACACATCAAGAGAAGTAAGTTGGTTGTCGTAGCAGCGCAGCTCTGTCAGCGCAGTACATCCTGATATATCAAGCGAAGTAAGCTGGTTGGAGTAGCACCACAGTTCTGTCAGCGCCGTACATCCTGACACATCAAGCAAAGTAAGCTGGTTGGAGTAGCAGTGCAGCCTTGTCAGCGCAGTATTCTTCGACAAATCAAGAGAAGTAAGCTGGTTGCCGCCGCAGGACAGATATTTCAGCGCAGTATTCTTCGACAAATCAAGAGATGTAAGCTGATTGTTGTAGCACCACAATATTTCCAGCGCCGTATTCTTCGACACATCAAGAGAAGTAAGTTGGTTGCTGTAGCATTCCAGCTCTGTCAGCGCAGTATTCTTCGACACATCAAGAGAAGTAAGCGGGTTCTTTTGGCACTTCAGACTTGTCAGCTTCGTATTCTTCGACACATCAAGCGAAGTAAGCTGGTTGCTGTAGCATTCCAGCCCTGTCAGCGCAGTATTCTTCGACACATCAAGCGAAGTAAGCTGGTTGTCGAAGCAGTCCAGATATATCAGCGCAGTATTCTCCGACACATCAAGCGAAGTAAGCTGGTTGGAGCCGCAGGACAGCGTTTCCAGCGCAGTATTCTTAGACACATCAAGCGAAGTAAGCGGGTTGTCGTAGCACTCCAGCCTTGTCAGCGCAGTATTCTTCGACACATCAAGAGAAGTAAGCTGGTTGTTGTCGCATTGCAGCCATGTCAGTGCAGTATTCTTCGATACGTCAAGCGAAGTAAGCTGGTTGTTGTAGCAGAACAGCGTTGTCAACGCAGTACATCCCGAAACATCAAGGGAATTGAGCTGGTTGTCGCTGCAGCGCAGATCTTCCAGCGCAGTAAAAAATTCAATGCCCTTCAGACTGCTGATGGTTCCAGGTGAAAAATAAGTCCCCGATACATTAATACTTGTCACTCCAGCAATCTCCTCATCCGTCAGCTTTCCGTCGCTGCCATAATCCCGCTCCAGAAGCCAGCTGCGGAAACTCGCATCCGGGAAATTCGTTTCGTTAATTTCCACATCAGCCCATGCCGTGCCAGCCGACAGCAGCATAAGCGCAGAAAAAAGAAAATGTTTCAGCCCAAACTTACTGGGAGGGGTATCTTTCTTAATGGTATTTTGCATAAGGTTTTTATTGTCGTTTTCTGTTTCGCCCGCAAATATAAATCATTTTCTCTCAATCGCCATCATCTCCTTGGGAAAATTTCACGAAAAAAGCAGCAACAAAAAAATTCACGTTCGAGAAAAAGAAATTTATTCCTTTTTCTTCTTACTTAACCAAATTTTTTGCACCTTTGCGGGCAGAATTTAATTAAAGTTTGAATATGAACTTGACAATCTCCATGAATACTGTATTGAACTTTCTTCATTCAATACCTCTCTCTACAAGCAATAAGCGCTGGCTTGCTGATCATCTATACGAGGAGGTGAGAGCTGAGGAGAAGGTTCCCTCTGTTGTCAAAACAAAGAAAAAGTTGACAGAGAAAGAAAAAGACGACTTGTTCTATAGCGTTGCAGGCGCCTGGAAAAACAATTCAGTTGGTGACGACGTATTGGAAGCTATCCGTATAGGTCGCCAGCCAGCAAACTATGAGCGTAAGTTAGCATATTTTGAAGATAATGAGTAAGAAAAAGTATTTCCTCGATACTAATATCTGTGTCTTCTTCCTTCAAGGTAAATATGGTATAAAGGAAAAGATACAGGAGATAGGTCGTAAAAACTGCTATATCAGTGAAATCACTATTGCAGAATTAATGTATGGTGCCGCTTATAGCAACTCTGAAAAGCATTATCGTGAAGTGGAAGTTATTCTGGATAGTTTAAATGTTGTTCCCATATATGATTCCCTCTCCACTTATGCAACTACAAAAGCCCACCTTCGTCGTGCCGGTCAGTTGATAGATGAGTTTGATATGCTTATTGGTGCGTCTGCTGTTCATCATGGTTTTATAATGGTTACAGAGAATATTGACCACTTTGAGCGTATCCCTGGAATAGAAATAGAGAATTGGGTAAAGCGATAATATTTTCGATTCAATGTGTCTGTTCTCGACTTTCCACCCGGAAAGCCTATGAATAAAGAAAAAAGCAGCAATAAAAAAATTGCTGCTTAAATGTTATATCCCTCAACCGCCATTATCTGCGTGGGAAAATTTCACGAAAAAAGCAGCAACCCGAAAGCTGCTGCAATCTCTAACCGTTAACCTTTAACCGTTAACCTTTAACCGTTAACCGTTATTCGTCTTCGCGGTGGAAGTTAGATTTCAGGATTGATTCTACAATCTGAGGGTTGTCGCCGTGGTCGTTGTAGAAGTCGAGGAAGATAACTCCGAAGTCGGAGTAGTCCTTCAGCTCGATGATTTCGCGCAGCGACTTGTTCATTGGTTTGCGGATGTTCTTTGCCTTTCCACCCCATGCGTAGCTGTATGGGTTGTGGCGACGTGGCGACCAGGCGATGGAGTTGAATGTGAAGTACCACTTGTTCGGGTCTTCGTTTTCGTATGCCTCGCGCAGGTGCTGTTCTACGACTTTAATCTTTCTGTAGGTCTTGTGCTCGTTGTACTGGTCGCTGACGCAGAAGCCGTTGTATTCGAAGTTGGCGTTGTCAGTGAACTTGAGCAGGCGACCGAACGGACATCCTTCCTGGCGCTTGATGACGAGTATCTTTCCGCGTACGCTGTCGATTGGTGTGCTCGGAGAGAAGTTCTCTACGAAGCGGTGAGGATATTTCTTGATGAGGTTGCGGAAATTCTGGGTGAGTGTAGCATCCCACTTGCCGCCTTCGTCGCTACCCACGAGGGCAATGATGAATTCTGACGGGTATTTGGTGAGGAACTCGTCCCACCTAACCATTGTGGAATCGAAGCGGTCGCGACACTTCACGGTGTGTCCGTAGTGGAGGTCGTCCTTCAGACGTATATCGAAGGCACGAATGCCGTCGTGGAGCTGTGCCACAGGCGAGAAGTTCTGTGTGTGACTGCCACGGAACACTGCGATTGGCTGTTCTGGTACGGAGGCAGCACCTGAGTCGTGAGTACCCGGTATGGATATCATGCTGACAGGGCGGTTGCCGTCGATGCCTGCCATCCACATGCAGTTCGATTCGTAGAGTCGTGCTACGTACATGTTTGTCAGTTGTCCGCTTTGTTTCTGTTCTATATAAACTCGACACGTACGACCGTTGATTTCCGTATGTCCTTCGATGCTGTAGCCAGAGTGCGATTTGAATGACTTCACACCAATCTGGAAGAAACTCTTTGTTTCCCTTCCGTGGTTGATGCAGAAGTCGTCGATGACGAGGCGCACAGGTTTCTTCGTACCGAACACTCGTCCGCGGACATTGAGTGTCAGCTTACCTCGAAGGGCGTAGTGGAGCAACTCTGCGTACCATTTGTTTGGAATCTGGTCGATTTTCAGCTGCGACTTCCACCAGTTTCCGGCACGTATGCTTTGGCTGTGACCTGCTTCAACGGTGAAACGGCCTTCTTTGTCGAGCTCGAAGACTTTGCCTGTGTGCAGACGACCTTCTGTGTCCTGCCCCGAAGCTACAAAGCCGTCTTCTACTTCATACCATCCATAGCGGCCGGTAGAGTCGGCTACGAGGTCGCAACCGAATATCTCGACGTGGAACTCGTCGCTGTGGTATCTTGTTGCCTTACCCGTTGTGGCGAGGAACGAAGGACCTATGTTAACGTTGCTTGCAGGCAGAGTGTCGTATACCTCCTCAATCTGTTTCTTGGTAAGGGCTGCTTTGATGTATTCCTGACGCATTTCACCGCCATGACGGAATTCCTTCTTTCTGCCGAAGCAGTAACCTACGTAAACAGCTACGTTGCCATAACCGTTGTTTACTTTCATGCCTTTGTTGCTGTAGAAGTAGTTGCTGAACGAAGCATTGATTCCTGCACGCCAGCGGTTGTAGTTCCAGGTGAGACTGGCACGTGCAAAGACGTTCATGTTGAAGTGAGTGTCTTTGTATTCGTAGCGATAGAAGCTCGGATCGATGTCTTTGCCGTTGTATTTCTTTTCGAGATAAGAGAAGAACTCGGCACCATCGTATGTGAAACTACCCTTGTTGTCAGAACGGACAGTCTTCAGACCAGGTGATGCAATAAGGGAGAGACCTAACAACAAGCGACGTGAGAACACTATGTTGTGTGCATATCCCAACTGCAAGTGCCAGTCGTTGATGGTAGTCACAGTGGGGAAGTGGTTGGTCATGAATGTACGCAAGATTGAGGATTGGCTCAGTATAGGCCATGCCTGGTCGAGCATTCTTTTTACTTTATACATGTATGCCTCCTGGTCAATATCCCACAGCCTAGAAATTGCCTCCATGTCGGCCTCTGTGAATGGAGGGTCGGGCAATGAAGCAACTGTATATCCTGCTATTGAAGGGAAGAGGTCGGAAATGTCGCTTTCCACCTTCTGATGTGTGTATCCAATACCGATAATCGGTGAACCGACAGAGCGCAGCTGAATGGCACCGTTGCTGAAGGCAGCAGGGTTGGAGTAACGCTTGTGGTTTACGAAGTAGTTGATGTTCACACCCGTGAGGGAGTTCTTGATGTAGTCTCCCAAATCGAACTCATCTGCCAAATCTTTGATGTCTATGTTTCCGTTCTCAGAATCGCGTACTTGCAGTTTCTTGATGCGGAAGTCTCCACCAGTGCGACGACGGATGAGGTCGATGTTGAAGAGGGCTGAATTGATAGAGAGTGTGAACTCATTCTTACGAGCCTTTGGTTTGCCAATACTACTTAAATCTACGGTAGTGCCAAAGAATATCCATCGCCAACCGAAGTACGGACCAAGGCGGTTGCTTACACGGGCATTCATCTCGATGTCCAATCCCTCGGGACTTTCCAATCTGAGCCACTCGAACGAGGTGGTGTTCTGAATTTGTCCTGCCCAGTTGTAGAACGAGGACACGGCATAACGCGGGTCGCTTGCTGTCCAGTTTCTTGCAATCCACATGACTGGCTTGAGCAGTGTCTTGCCGAAGGACTTCTTAGTCTTCTGCTGCTCTGGCACAACGTTTATGGTTGAGGATATTGAGTCGGTCTGTGTTTGTGCTACAATATCCACATTTCCAATAAGGGTCAACGCCAAAAATGCTATTAGTTTGATTTTTCTCATTAATATAAGTTTTAACAAAAAATTATTCACTCTTACATTGGATGTTCGAGTTGATTATAGCCTCCACAAGCTTCGGATTCTCGCCGCGGTCGTTATAGAAGTCGAGGAATACGATGCCGAAGTTGGAGTAGTTTTCCTGTTCGAGAACTTCAAGCAGACTCTTGTTCATAGGTCGCTTGATGTCCTTGGCCGTTCCGCCCCAAGCATTATTGTAGGGAGTGTGGTCGCCCGGCCCACAAATGATGGAATTGAACGTCATGAACCATTTGTTCGGGTTTTTGTTCTCGGATGCTTCCCGTATATTCTTCTCCACTGCGTTCAACTTCTTCTTTGAATTCTGCGGTCTGTAGATGTCTTCCACATGGAAACCTTTATAGTCGAACGTTGCATTGTCGGCAAACGTAATCAGACGACCGTACGGGCATGCTTTCTGGCGACGTAACACAAGAATCTTTCCGCGCACACTGTCGATGGGAGCTGACGGACTGAAGTCCTCTACAAAGCGGTGAGGGTACTGGCTAATCAGTCTGCGGTAGTTTTCGGTAAGCTCTTTATTCCACCTGCCGCCTTCATCGCTACCGATGAGTGCAACGATAAATTCTGATGGGTACTTATCGAGGAACTTATCCCACTGCACCATCGTGGAGTCGAAACTGTCGTATAGTTTTATGTAGTGACCATAGTGCAGGTCGTGTCTCAGACGTATATCGAACGCACGGATGCCGTCCTCAAGCTGTGTGAGCACAGGGAAGTTCTGCGTGTGACCGTCGTGGAACAGCAATTCCGACTTCTTCGGATAGTTGGCACTGCCTGAGTCGTGTGTGCCAGGCATCGAAATAGTACTGATAGGACGATTGCCGTCAATATTTTTCATCCATGTACACTTCGACTTGTCGATGCGTCCAATGTATATGTTTATCTGGGTGCCTTGTTCCTTCTGCTCAATATATATACGATAGTCGTTGCCGTTGATTACCGCACTGCCTTCGATGCTGTATGTGGAATATGACTTGAACGAATTGATCGCTATCTGGCTGAAACTGTCCTTGTCCTTACCCTGGTTGATGTAGAAGTCGTCGAAGAGCAACTTTACCGGTTCACTTTTACCGAAGATATCGCCACGTACATTGAGTGTCAGTTTTCCGCAAAGGGCGTAATGGAGAGTTTTAGGGTATTGTCTGTCGGGAATCTGATTGAGGCTTATTTGCGATTTCCACCAGTTACTGGCCAGCTCACTTTCTTCATGTCCTGCTTCAATTTGGAAAACGCCGTCTTTGTCTATCTCAAGAATCTTCTTAGGATAGAGTTTTCCTTCTGTGTCTTGTCCCGGGGTAATATAAAAGTCTTTCAGTTCATACCATCCGCACCTGCCGTCAGCATCTTCAGCAAGGTCGCAACCGAATATATTGATATCGAACTTGTCGGTGTAATACTTAGTGTCCTTGCCAAAAGCCACACTTCCTGCTAAGAAGAAGAGTGTAGTCAATATAAGTGCTTGGACATTTCTCAGTTTTGTCATTATCGTATTTGTTGCGTATTATTGTGCCACCTTGCCACCCATAATATCGATGAGCTCGTTCGTAATAGCCTGCTGACGCGACTTGTTGTATTGAAGTGTAAGGTCCTTCAGTAGTTCGTTGGCATTGTCGTCAGCAGTCTGCATTGCCATCATGCGTGCAGCATGTTCACTTGTCAGTGCATCGAGCAACAGACCATACATCTCCGAATTGAGCATTCGCGGATGCAACATTTCGGCAAGGGCCTGTGGGTCAGGTTCTGTGATGAAGTCTTCTGCATCGTTGCCTGCTTCTGCTGCCTCAAGAACGTTTTTCGTAACTACTGGCGGAGCAAGTGGTAGCGACTTTATTTCTATTACCTGTTTACCCATGCTAAAGAAGTGGTGGTAGATGACTTCTGCCTTCTGAATTTTACCATCTGCGTACATCTTCTGCAGGTTCGCAATAAACGATTGTATGGCACTGAAAACATCGCCTCGTTCCACCAGCTCGTTCATATTGCCATATGTAGTGTCTGCGGCTTGGTTCTCTAGTTTCCCGACTTCCTTGATTATCTTCTTGCCAATCGGCATAAGCAATACCTCAGCACCTGCTTTCTCATACTCTTCGATGCGGGTTTGAGTAGTCTTTGCTATATTCGAATTGAACGAACCGCACAATCCGCTACTCGAGGAAATAGGAATTAATACTACGCTTTGGGCATCTGTTACAGTCTGAGTAATGGCTCCCAGTTGTTCGGCTATGGAGCGCAGGGCATTAGCATAGCGCAAGAAGTTTGTCGTGAGAATCTGTGTGCGGCGCAATTTTGCACTCGCCACCATCCTCATTGCACTCGTTATCTTCTGTGTGCTATTTACCGATGCTATTCGTCCTTTTATTTCCTTTAGTGAACCCATCTGTCAATACTCATTTTATTCTTTGATGCTTGTTTATACCTTGATGCTTGCAGCGGTTGCCTTGATGATTTCTGTTATGTTGTCGTCAATCTTACCCTGACTCAGTGGTTCGAGTACATCCTGCTTGTGAGTTGTGCGTAAAAGATCGAGGAATTTAACTTCGAATTCCTGTACCTTATCTACTGGAATCTCGCGCAACAGACCATTTGTTCCTACAAATAGTATTGCAATCTGTTCCTCCACTGGCATCGGACTATATTGTTTCTGGATGAGCAGTTTCGAGTTTTTACGTCCCTTGTCGATAGTGAATGCTGTGACAGGGTCCATATCGCCACCAAACTTGGTGAATGCTTCCAGTTCACGGTATTGTGCCTGGTCAATCTTCAGTGTGCCGGCAACCTTCTTCATTGATTTCAACTGAGCATTACCACCTACACGGCTTACGGAAATACCTACGTTGATAGCAGGACGGACTCCCTGATTGAAGAGTCCTGTTTCAAGGAATATCTGTCCGTCGGTAATTGAGATTACGTTTGTTGGGATGTAAGCAGAAACGTCACCAGCCTGAGTTTCGATAATTGGTAGGGCAGTGAGCGAACCTCCGCCTTTTACCTTACCCTTAAGACTTGCTGGCAGGTCGTTCATCTTCTCTGCCACTTCCTGCTGAGCAATAATCTTTGCAGAACGTTCCAACAGACGGCTGTGCAGATAGAATACGTCACCTGGATATGCCTCACGACCTGACGGACGCTTTAGGATAAGCGACACTTCACGATAGGCAACAGCCTGCTTCGATAGGTCGTCGTAAACTACAAGTGCATGACGGCCTGTGTCGCGGAAGTATTCACCTATAGCAGCACCTGCGAATGGAGCGAAATATTGCATGGCTGCTGGGTCGCTGGCTGTGGCACTCACTACTATGGTGTAGTCCAAAGCGCCTTTCTGCTTCAAGGTGTTTACGATGGTTGCAACGGTACTTCCTTTCTGACCCACTGCAACATATATACAATATACAGGATTACCTGCTTCGTAATTGCTTCTCTGGTTTATGATAGTATCAATGGCGATGGCAGTCTTTCCTGTCTGACGGTCACCAATGATAAGTTCGCGCTGACCACGACCGATAGGAATCATAGCATCTACAGCCTTGAGACCTGTCTGCAGTGGCTGGTTCACTGGCTGACGGAAAATAACTCCTGGGGCTTTGCGCTCCAAAGGCATGTCAAAGAGTTCACCAGTAATAGGGTCGGGGGTGTCGATTGGTTGACCAAGTGTGTTTACCACACGTCCTATCATACCTTCGCCCACTGAGATAGACGCAATTCGACCAGTGCGTTTCACGATATCGCCTTCCTCAATATTGTCGGTAGGACCTAACAGTACGGCACCTACGTTGTCTTCCTCGAGGTTCATTACGATAGCCTGCATGCCGTTCTCAAACTCTAGAAGTTCGCCGGCTTCAGCATTGTTCAGACCGAAGATGCGGACAATGCCGTCACCCACCTGCAATACCAGACCTACTTCGGCTTCGCTGCCCAGTGTGTCTTCTTTTTCTATCTCAGCTAACTGCTGACGCAGCATAGCCGTTACTTCGCTTACCTTTATTTGTTCCATAATGATTTTCTGATGTTTTGCAATCTGGTACGATAACTGAAGTCGTACAGCCTGTCGTCAACGACTACCCAAAAACCGCCTAAAAGGTCTGGCCTGACTCTAGTTTCCAGTTCTACTTCTCTGCCTGTTATTGTGTGTATCTTTTCGATTACCTTCTGTTGGAGCGACTTGTCTATTTCGGTTGCTGTGGCAAATATCACATGATCTATGTTGTGGTATTCACGGTACACGTATTTGTACACGAAGATGATAAATCGCATGAGGTAAATACGCTCATGTTTCAATACCAGCCACAGAAAACGCTGATACAGATTTATAGCTATTGCCTCTGGGGTGTCTGCCTCATTTGCTTTCTTGCTTTGTTTCAGGCTTTTGGTTACATCCTTGGAGGGAGCGTTCAGATTGTCGATAAGGACTTTCAAAGTAGATTCGTTAGGTTTCAGTCCGCTTGCTGTAAGCAGAAGCTTGAATTTGTGTTCTGTCTTAGTTCGCGGATTCATAAAGACTCTCGGTGCTTCTGGCACTGTACTCATGTTGTCGTATAGCGCACCCAGATAGTCGTAGATGTATTTATCTACTGACTTACTTCGAGCTTCCTCAAAAAGAGCCCTGCTATAACGTATCGCTATACTTCCAAAATTCATAATTCTTTAAGTATTCGTTCTATGGCTGCTTGTTGTTCATCACGATCCTGCATCTTAGTCCGCAATACCTGCTCTGCAATCTGCAGTGCAAGACCAGCCACTTCATCATGTACGTCTTTCAGTGCCTCTGTCTTGGCTGCCTCAATACTTTTGGCAGCCTCTTCTGCTATGCGATGGGCTTCGCTTTCGGCTTGTTCCTTGGCGGCAGCGACAATCTTCTGTTTCTCAGCCATTGCTTCTGAGATTATGTCCTGCTGACGCGAACGGGCATTCTGCAACAAAGCCTCGCCCTCAGCCTGAATGCTTTCCAACTTTTCGTTGGCTTGCTTTGCTGAGAGCAACGACTGTGCTATAAATTCCTGTCTGTCCTTCAGTGCCTTTACTATTACTGGGAATCCGAATTTCGCCAGTAAGAAGAAAACCACACCGAACGAGAGCACCATCCAAAATAGCAACCCCGGATCTGGTGTTAGTAATCCCATTGCCGAATCAGAAGAACAGAGTTAACAGACAAACAACAATGGCGAACAGTGCGACACCTTCAACGAAGGCTGCTGTCAGAATCATTGATGTACGGATATCGCCTGCTGCACTTGGCTGACGCGCAATGCTTTCAACAGATGACTTACCGATGTTACCAATACCAAATGCAGCTCCGATAACTGCGATGGCAGCACCTATAGCTGCTCCAAACTTTGCGAGGCCTGCGCCTGCTGCTGCTTCTAAAATCATAGTTGTATAGTTTTTAAAGTTATGTATTGTTTTCTATTTCTTTTACTCTTCATGTTGCGCCAGTCCTATGAAGTTGGCTGTCAGGATAGTGAATACGTATGCCTGAATGAATGCCACAAGCAGTTCAAGGCAGTTCATGAAGATACAGAATGCTACGCTGACAACTGTCATTGGTGCTCCTACTGAAGGACCTACCTGCCAAGTGATAAACACGATGCTGGTTAGTGAGAGTATTATGATGTGTCCTGCCATTATGTTGGCAAAGAGTCGGACAGTCAGTGAAAATGGTTTTGTGAATACTCCGATAAATTCGATAGTCGGCATCAGCGGAATTGCCTTAAGAGCCAATGGAACGTTTGGCCAGAATATGCTCTTGTAGTATTCTTTCGGAGCAAAGGCGTTGATTGCTATGAATGCCGTGATAGCACAAGTGAGAGTTACGGCTATGTTACCAGTCAGGTTTGCTCCACCTGGGAAGATTGGTATAAGTCCCAGTATGTTACATGTAAGGATAAACATGAATACAGTGAGCAGGTAAGGGGAGAATCGCTCATAACCGTGTCCGATGCTTGCCTCTGCCACTTGTTTGTCGATGAAATTCACCACCACCTCAATCATTCCTATAAAACCGCTTGGAGCTTTCTTGTATCCGTTCTTTTTGTACCATCGTGCTGAAAGCAGAATAACACTGCAGAGCAAGATACAAACAAAGAAAAGTTCCAATACGTTTTTGGTGATGGAGATGTCGAATGGACGAACTCCTGCTGCGTTTACTATCTTTCCGCTTTCTGCGTCAATATGGTAACCTTCATATTCCTCGCCGCTTTCCAGCTTATCCGACATGAACACCTTCAGCCCACTTTCGTTGCTGTAAACGATGCAAGGGAGGTGTATTATGGCATCGCCTGCAATATGCCATTCGTAAGCATCGGAGAGGTGACCGAAAATGATTTCCTTCACATCCACCTTGCCTTCTCCCTGCTCTTCAGCCCATGTTTTCGATGAAATGGGTAAAAGCAGAAGGATTGCAACTGCAAATTTGATTATGAAATTTCTATTACCTCTCATTGTTCTTAGTTATTACAAATGTCTCTCCAGCCAGGTGTAGCAAGTAGAGTGCTACAGCCGATACGGCAAATGCTCCTATGGCTTTCGATTCTGTATTGCTTATCAGCGAAATGCCTATTATGATATAAATAATGGTAATCAACAGTTTTACTCCCTTTGCCACCATATATTGTGTCATGAAGCGTTTGCCTTCAAGCGTGGGTTTGTTTATATGATTCTCAAATTTGTTAAGAAGGAACGAAATAGCCATTTCCATCAACCAGAATAGTGCGATGCTTACGATGAAACCATCTGTCCAGTATTCGGGTATTATTTTCTTGCAGATAGCCCCACAAATAAATCCTATCACACTGATAATGGTGGCAATGAGTTGCAATTTTACTCGCATACTACTTCAATTTCATTGTTCCGAACTTTCATCACACCAGCTCCGCAGTCAATATTCTCCTTGTCGGTGATAATCTGACCTTCTTTTACTTCGGCAATCATAGGAGCATGGTTCTCGAGTACTTCCAGTAAACCGGTTGTAGAACGCAGCTGCACGCGGTTTACTTCACCGTCGTAGCTGATGCCTTGTGGTGTAATGACTTTCAGTTTCATGCTAATTGTTCCTTAAGTTTCTTGGCCTTGTCGAATACCTCTTCGATAGTACCCACATTGAGGAATGCCTGTTCCGGTAGGTCATCGCAACCACCGTCAAGAATCATCTTGAAGCCCTTTATCGTATCTTCTATAGCCACCATCACACCAGGAACACCGGTGAACTGTTGTGCTACGGCAAATGGCTGACTTAGGAATCGCTGTACCTTACGTGCTCGTTGTACGGTCAGTTTATCTTCGTCTGAAAGTTCTTCCATTCCCAGAATGGCGATGATATCTTGCAATTCCTTCTGGCGCTGAAGAATTTGTTTTACCCGTTGAGCTGTGTTGTAATGTTCTTCGCCTACTACGTTAGGGTCGAGTATTCGGCTGGTAGAATCCAATGGGTCAACAGCCGGATAAATACCTAATTCGGCAATCTTACGGTTGAGCACTGTTGTTGCATCCAAGTGTGAGAATGTAGTTGCCGGAGCTGGGTCTGTAAGGTCATCGGCAGGAACATATACTGCCTGTACAGATGTGATAGAACCGTTCTTGGTAGATGTGATTCTCTCCTGCATCTGTCCCATCTCGCTGGCTAGGGTAGGCTGATAACCTACAGCTGAAGGCATACGTCCTAGGAGGGCTGAGACCTCACTACCTGCCTGCGTGAAGCGGAATATATTATCAATGAAGAGCAGGATGTCTTTCTTTTCGCCTGTAGCCTTGCCTGAATCTCGGAACGACTCTGCAATGGTCAAACCGCTCAATGCCACACTGGCACGTGCGCCTGGTGGTTCGTTCATCTGTCCGAACACCAGTGATACCTGACTCTTCTTCAGTTCTTCCTTATCTATAAGGGAAAGGTCCCATTTGCCTTCCTTCATAGCTTCTTTGAATTTCTCTCCGTAGCGGATTACACCACTTTCTATCATCTCGCGCAAAAGGTCATTTCCTTCACGTGTACGTTCGCCTACACCAGTAAATACTGAGAAACCATTTCCACGTTTCGCTACGTTATTGATGAGTTCTTGGATGAGCACGGTTTTACCTACACCAGCACCACCAAAGAGTCCGATTTTACCGCCTTTTGCATATGGCTCTATAAGGTCAATTACCTTGATGCCTGTATAAAGAATTTCCTGTGCTGGAGAAAGTTCGTCAAATTTAGGTGCAGTACGATGAATAGGCAATGCTCCTTCTCGACTCATTGCTTCCATACCATCGATAGGGTCACCACTTACGTTCATCAGTCGTCCCTTCACCTGCTCGCCTATTGGCATAGTTATCGGTCGTCCCAAAGCCTGCACCTCCATACCGCGGTGCAGTCCATCGGTACTTTCCATAGCTACACAACGCACTGTGTTTTCGCCTAAGTGTTGTTGTACTTCAACGACTAATCGTATGTCATCAGGACGTTCTATAGTCAAGGCGTCATGAATTCGTGGCAATTTCTCAGCGGGGAAATAAACATCCACCACAGGACCGATAATCTGAGAAATGGTGCCTTTAATAGTTTCCATAGCATTTGAATTTATATTGCAAAAGTATAAAATTACTTCTATAACAACAAAAAAAAAGAAAAAAAAGTGATGACTATGTATATAAATGGTAGTTTTTATTGTGAAGATTATTATCTTTGCACTTGATTTAAGTTGTACTTCAAAAAAGGTTCCAAATTTTAATTTTGTAAACAAGATTCACCATGATAGATTATGTAAGAGGCTCTGTTGCCGAACTGACCCCAACCACTGCTACAATCGAATGTGCAGGGGTTGGTTATCTTTGTAATATTTCTGTTAATACTTACTCTGCTTTACAGGGTAAGGCCGAGGGGAAACTATATGTATATGAGGCAATTCGCGAGGATGCCTGGGTGTTGTTCGGATTTGCTACTCAGGATGAACGGAACCTCTTCCTTTTGCTCATTAGTGTCAGTGGAGTTGGAGGTAACACAGCCCGTACAATGTTGAGTAGTTTTTCTGTTGCTGAACTAGCTACAGTAATTATGGAAGGGAATGAGCGTATGCTCAAGACAGTGAAGGGGTTAGGAACTAAAACGGCACAGCGTGTTATTGTGGAATTAAAGGATAAGGTGAGCACTCTTGCTCTGGGTGGCGGTTCGTCTTCTCCTACAGTAAATGATGATGTTGCAACTCTGAACAAAGAAGTATATAACGAAGCAGTCGATGCGATGCGGGCACTTGGATTCCCACCGGCTCCGGTTAGTAAGGTCGTTCGTGCAATTATGAAGGAAGACCCATCTTTGCCTGTTGAAAAAGTCATCAAACAGGCTTTGAAAATGATGTAGGGCAAGTGACATTTTTTTAATAAAAATTGAGCAGATACAATAATTTCGGCTCGTGTACGTTTTTTATATTACGTGCGTACGAAGCTGAAAATATTATATGTGTTGCTCCTGAGTCTGAGCATTAGCACTATAGCCAGTAATGTGGCTAATAGTGCTTTTAGTGTGCCTGTACCCGTGCCTGTACCTGCTCCTGAAGATACGGTAAGGGTAAAGAAAACAGACTATTTGCATGGAGAACATCCAGAGGAATTCAGTTTGGATTTGAACGATCCTGAAAACTTGAAACACGACGAGGGAGAGTATGTTGAGAAGACAAATCTTTATAGGGTTGGTACGAAGTTAGGCGATAATTATTTGAGTGCTCCTACTCTGATGACTCCTGAGGAATATCTGAAATGGACGGAACGGAAGTCGATGGATGCCTACTTCAAGATGCGCAATGACTCACTCGTGAAGACCAAGGGTAAGAGTAAGTTTGACTTTACCAACATGCACTTCGATCTTGGTCCTGCTGAGAAGATTTTCGGTCCTGGCGGTGTTCAGGTGAAGACTCAAGGTTCTGCTGAGATAAAGATGGGTTACAAGCGTACATTTACCGATAACCCTTCACTCTCAGAGAGAAACAGAAAGAACAGTATCTTCGATTTTGACGAGAAGATAAATGTGTCTCTTAACGCCTCAGTGGGTGATAAGATGAACTTCAACTTGAACTATAATACTGATGCTACATTCGACTTCGACAAACAAGCTCTCAAACTTGCTTTCGAGGGTAAGGAGGATGATATCGTAAAGAAGATAGAGGCGGGTAATGTAACCTTTCCTACAAATTCAAGTCTGATTCGTGGTGCTACATCTCTTTTCGGTATCCGAACAGACCTTCAGTTTGGAAGACTCAGTTTGCAGGCTGTAGTGAGTCAGAAAAAGTCGCAGTCGAAGAGTGTGAGCACGAAGGGCGGAACACAACTCACTCCGTTTGAAATCGAGGCTTATAACTATGATGAAAACCGCCATTTCTTCATGGGTAATTTCTTCCACGATCGTTACGACACTTGGTGTGCCACTTTGCCTAACATTATGAGTGGAGTCACACTTAAACGCGTCGAAGTATGGATAACGAACACGAGCGGTGTTACTCAAAACACTCGCGATCTCGTGGCATTTGTCGATTTGGGTGAAAGCACCAATCTTGATAATACATACTGGACAGCTACTGGCAGCATGTTGCCATCGAACGGAGCCAACAACCTGTACTCAACGATGGTGAACGATAGCAATAATGTAAGGGCCCGATTTATAGATCAGACATCTACAGTGATGAGTGCTCTGAATGTCGATGGTTTCACTGTGCAGTTGGAGGGTAGTACCGACTACGAAAAGATTGAGAATGCTCGCCTTTTGAGCAGTTCTGAATACACTATCAATACCCACCTCGGTTATATCTCTTTGAAGAGTATGCTGCAGGCTAATCAGAGTTTGGCAATTGCCTACGAATACACCTATGGCGGCGCTACCTATCAGGTGGGAGAATTTTCTACCGACATCACCGATAACAACAAAGCTCTATTTGTAAAACTGCTGAAACCAGTCAATAATGCTCCGTCTTTGCGTAGTTGGGGATTCATGATGAAAAACGTATATTCTCTTAATGCCTTGAGTGTGCAGCGCGAGAAATTCAAACTCGATATAAAATACCTGAGCGACACTACTGGTGTTTATATGTCCTATTTGCCAGAAGGTTCATACAAAGACACTACATTGCTTCGTGTGATGAACCTCGATCGTTTGGACGACAACAACAAAACACACCCTAATGGTAAGTTCGACTTCCTTGAGGGATACACTATCAATCCTTCCACGGGTCGTGTTATTTTCCCCGTTGCCGAACCATTCGGTAAATGGCTCAGAAAAAAACTGGAAGCTAAGTTCGGAAAAGATGTTGCCGATAAATACTGTTATGACGAGTTGTACGACAGTACCAAGATTAAGGCTAAGCAGATCTCAGAAAAAAATAAATTTACCCTCACCGGTGAATATAAGGCTTCTTCGGGTTCGGAAATCGATCTCGGTAGCATGAACATTCCGCAGGGAAGTGTTACTGTAACGGCAGGTGGCGTAACCCTTACAGAAGGAACAGACTATACCGTTGATTACACTCTTGGAAAGGTTACCATTATAAATCAAAGCATCATCGATGCTGGTACGAATGTAAACGTAAGCATGGAGAGTCAGTCGGAATATGCTTCTATGCGAAAGACGATGCTCGGACTGAACTGGCAATACGAGTTCTCCAAGAATCTCTCTATCGGCGGAACGTTGATGAGACTTACCGAGAAACCTCTTACGTCAAAGGTTACAATGGGCAACGAACCGTTGAACAATACTTTGTGGGGTGTGAATGTGAACTGGAAACAACAGTCGCAGTGGCTTACAAATCTTGTGGATAAAATTCCGCTTATCAATGTGAGCGCTCCGTCTAATATTTCGTTTACAGGTGAATTTGCCCAACTCATCGCAGGTAAATCGCGCGACACACAGGGAGGCGCTTCTTATCTCGACGACTTCGAACAGACAAAGAGCAATATCAGTGTGATACATCCGAAGGAATGGATGATCTCAAGTACTCCGCACGCCTTCTCAGAATCAGCCCTCTCAAATAGTGTTGAATATGGTAAGAATCGTGCCCACCTGGCTTGGTACCAGATAGACCCTCTGTTCACCCGTCGAAGCAGTTCACTCACTCCAGCCCATATCAAGACCGACCTCGACCAACTTTCAAACCATTATGTTCGTGAGGTTTATGTTCAGGAAATATACACCAACCGTCAGACTAACTACGGTGAGAGCAACACTCTTGACGTTTTGAATATGGCATACTATCCAAGTGAACGCGGACCTTACAACTTAGATACAGATGTAGACTACAACGGTAATCTGAACAATCCGGAACGTCGTTGGGGTGGTATGATGCGAAAATTGGATACAAGTGATTTCGAAACCAGCAACATTCAGTATATCGAATTCTGGATGCTCGACCCATTCATCTATACTAAGGATAGTGTCAATATTTCAGATTTCTGTGGTGACCTTTATTTCAACCTTGGTGAAATCAGTGAAGATGTGTTGAAGGACGGAAAGAAAGCATATGAAAGTGGAAATCCTGTGGATGGCAACTCTGCATTCATGGAAACGGTATGGGGTAGGGTGCCAACTGCGAAAAGTGTTGTTTATTCATTCTCCAACGAGAGTGGTGCCCGTACTCAGCAGGATATAGGTCTTAATGGCTTGAACGACACTGATGAACGCACCTTCAGTACCTATGCCGACTATCTCAATACTATGCGTGGAAAAGTGTCGGAAGCAGCTTTTAATGCTATATGGAACGACCCTGCAGGTGACGACTACCACTACTTCCGCGGAAGTGATTATGACGATGCCCGCACTTCCATCCTCGACCGATACAAACGAATCAACATGCTTGAAGGCAATTCACCTTACTCGAGTGGAACAGGCGAATCGTACTCTACCGCCTATAAGTCGAGTCCCGACTGCGAAGATGTGAATATGGACTACACTATGGACGAATACGAGAAGTATTACAGCTACCATGTAAACATCAATCCAAACGATCTCTCCGTCGGTTCTAATTATATCGTAGATAAACGCGAATATACAGCAAAACTCCGTAACGGTAGCACAAAGGATGCCAAGTGTACTTGGTACCTCTTCCGTATTCCTATCGAGGAGGCAGACTCAACGATTGGTAGCATCAACGATATGTCGAGCATTCGTTTCATGCGTATGTATATGACAAACTTCAAGCGTCCTATAGTACTTCGTTTTGCGAGTCTCGACCTCGTTCGCGGTGAGTGGCGTCCGTACAAGAAAACTCTTTACACAGGCGACAAACCAAGCGACACTGGAACGATGAGTGTGGCTGCTGTAAACATTGAAGAGAACAACAGTAAGACTCCTGTAAACTATGTAATGCCTCCAGGCATCACACGTGTGGTTGACCCTGCACAGCCACAGCTCACCCAACAGAACGAACAGGCACTTTCCATTGTTGTGAATGGTTTGGCAAGTGGCGATGCAAGAGCTGTCTATAAGACTATGCATATCGACCTGAGAAAGTACAAACACCTGCAGATGTATGTTCATGCCAACGCACTGGAAGGTGAGGAAGACTTGCTTGCTGACAAGGAAATGAGCGTGTTCCTCCGTATTGGTTCCGACTACCAGAACAACTACTACGAATACGAAATTCCTGTCAACAAAACTCCGAAGGGTCGTTACGACACATATAGTGCTGCAGGCTGCGAGGCTGTATGGCCTGCCAGCAATATGCTCGACATCGATTTGAGCGTTCTTACCGACATCAAGCATCAGCGAAATCGCGAAAGAGCGCAGGGTAGGGCGTCTTATACAGAACTGTTCCAGATTTACGATGGTTCGAAACCGAACAACCGCATCAGCATCATGGGTAATCCGTCGCTTGGTGAAGTGAAAACTATGATGATTGGTGTCAGAAACAACAGCCGCAGTACGAAGAATATCGAAGTCTGGGTAAACGAATTGCGTTTGCAAGACTATACCAACGAAGGCGGTTGGGCTGCACAGGGAAATATGAATGTGCAGTTGAGCGACTTGGGTTCTGTAAACCTGACTGGTCATGTTGAAACAGCAGGATTCGGTGGTATAGAAGAGAAGGTCAATCAGCGTCGCGACGATAACCTCTACGAGTGGAGTATAACCACTCAGTTGGAACTTGGAAAAATCTTCCCTGAGAAGTGGAAGATGCAGTTGCCATTCTACTATTCTTACAGTTGGCAGAAAATGTCGCCTAAATACAATCCGTTTGATACCGATATCCTCCTAAAGGATGCCCTCGACGACCTTAGTTCAAAGGCGCAGAAAGACTCTCTGAAGAGTATGGCAGAGACAATTACGAAAAACAAAAACATCTCGCTCTCCAACTGGAAATCGCAAGTACGCAGTCGCAAACCGATGCCTTGGGACCCTACCAACTTCGCCATCAGTTATGCACATAGCCAGAAGTACATCACTGGTCGCACTACTGTATATGAAAACGACGAAACATGGAAATATGCCTTCAACTACTCCTATGCACCAAAGTATAATGCTCTCGAACCGTTCAAGAACCTGAAGGGCAAGTCGAAGTGGCTCGACATCGTCAAGGCTCAGAATCTGCAATACCTGCCACAGAGTTTCCAGTTTAATACCGATATAAATCGTCACTACTACGAATATCAGGAACGTGACCTCGATGCCGGAGCAAGCAGTAAGTTGCCGGTTGTATGGAGCGATCAGATACTGTGGAATCGTGAACTCTCCCTCCGTTGGGACATCTTCAAGAGTCTGAAGATGACCTGGACTTCTGCCACTCATGCTGAAATCGAAGAACCATATAGGGTAGTGAACAAAAACCTCTACCCTGACGACTATGCTGCTTGGAAAGACTCTGTGAAGCGGAGTTTCTGGTCACTGGGTCGTCCGCTCACCTACAACTCCACATTCAATGCCTCCTATGCAGTGCCGTTGAATAAGATTCCTATTGTCGATTACATGACAGCAAACGGTTCTTACACCTCCAGCTATGGATGGAAACGCGGTACAGAACTTGAGAATGGTAAGTCGCTCGGTAACATTGCTAATACCCAGCGTACGATAAACCTCAATGGCGACATAAACTTCGAAAAACTCTACTCTAAGTGGAAGTTCCTCGACGAAGTGCAGAAGAAGTTCTCCGGTCAGGGCAAGAAACCAGCTCAGAACACTCGCAATCAGCGGAACTCCAAGAATACCAAGACTGTTACCGTAGATGGAAACAACAAGCCTATTGGCGAAAGTGCCGATGGCAATGACTCGAAGAATGCTAAGAAGACGAAAGGATTCAGTCAGGAAATTGTACTTACCGACTCCGTGCCGTTTGAATTGAAACACGGTCAGAAGTCAAAACGTCTCATCGTTCGTGCTACTACTGAAAACGGTAAGACCTTCAAACTGAAGTATAAGAAGACCGATGAAAATACCATCCAGATAAAGCCGTTCAAGCATCCGGAAGAAAAGATACCTCTCGACTCCCTCGACTCTGCAAATTATGTTCCACAGCCTGAGTCTATGAAGTTGAAGGTGAATGTAGTTGCGAAGGAACCACTCGAAAACCAGACTTGGTATAAGGTGGCTCAGGTGGTAGCTCGTGGACTTATGATGGTTCGCAAGGCAAGCATATCCTTCCGTAATACCTATGCTTTGACCCTCCCTGGTTTCAAGACTGAGGTGGGTGATGCCTTCGGACAGAAACGTACTGGTGGAGGTCTCTCGCCTGGCCTCGGATTTGCTTTCGGTATGGTGGGCGACGGCTATATCCAAAAAGCAGCAGATAAGGGTTGGCTGATGACCAACGACTCTTCCGTGACCACTCCAGCTACCATCAATAACATGACCGACCTGCAGGTTAAGGTAACCCTCGAACCAGTGCGCGACCTGAAGATAGACCTCAATGCCTCTCGCACCTTGAACCGTGCTAAGAGCATCCAGTTTATGTATAGTGGTATGCCACAGACACTCAGCGGTAGCTTTAACCAGACAACCATATCACTCAAGACAGCATTCTCGAAGACGGGTTCCATCAGCAACAACTACTCATCAAAACCATTTGAGACCTTCCTTGCCAACCTGCCAATAATTCGTGAAAGGGTGCAGGCTCGCTACGCTAATTCAGTATATCCCGATGCAGCTGGTTCTTTGGCTGGTAAGAAATACGACCCTGCCAACGGAACTGTCAACCCATACTCAGCCGACGTAATGGTTCCGGCATTTCTCGCAGCCTATTGCGGAGGTGATGCTACACGCAAAGCCCTCGACATCTTCCCGTCCCTCTGGAGCATGTTGCCAAACTGGACTCTGCGCTATAGCGGACTCATCAAACTCTCCTGGTTTGCCAACCACTTCAAGAGCTTCAACGTGAACCATGCCTACAAGAGCATCTATACCGTCGGAGCCTACAACTCCTACACCTCTTGGATGGAATACATGGGCGACCTCGGATTCATCAAAGACGTAACCACAGGCAATCCGATTCCTAATAGTATATATAATGTGTCAACGGTAAGTATCAACGAATCGTTCTCACCACTCATCGGTGTCGATATGACCTTCAACAGTGGTATTACAGCCAAGATGGAATACCGTAAAACTCGTACCCTCAACCTCTCCATGACATCAATTGCCATCACCGAAAACTACTCCAACGACCTCGTCTTCGGTTTTGGTTATAAGATAAAAGACATAAGCCTCTTTGGAGCAAAACGCATCCAAGACCCAAGTTCGAAGAGCAAGAAAAAGAAAAACTCGAAGAACAAGAGCGATGATGCAAAAGACAATCAATCGTCTAAGCAGTCGAGCAGCAGCAAACGAGGAGCCGTGAGTCACGACCTCAACTTGCGCGTTGACTTCAGCTATCGTATGCAGAATGCCATCAACCGCAACATACAGACAGCCCTCTCAACTGCTACCAGCGGAAACACAGCCTACAAACTCGCCATCAATGCCGACTACACCTTCAGTCGTCTGTTAACGATGACAGCCTTCTTCGACTGGCAACGTAACGTACCGCTCGTCTCCCAGAGCTCATATCCAACCACCACCACCGACTTCGGACTCAGTATCCGATTCTCATTAACAAGGTAAGAGATAAGACGAAAGACGAAGAACGAAAGACGAAACTCTCTAACCACTAACCTCTAACCAATTTTCAATTTTCAATTTTCAAAAATGTACACAGATCACATCCAATTCGATTACCTATACTGCATGTACTATGCAATGGTGACGGCAATAAACCTTGTCGCTTGCTGCTACCTCCTGTTCCGTCGTGGTAATGCCTTCAACCCTGAAATCACTCCGCCGCTACACCTGCGTCGATGGGCGGCAGCCTTCCTTGGCTCCTTGACATGTAGCCACATCTGGTACATGCCTATGATGTATGCCACCAACGAAGAAGATGCCCGAACAAGCCTCTTGGTTGGAGCACTGCTCGACTTCATTACGGTCTTCCCGCTGGCAATAATCTTGATACTCACCATGCTTCAGAACCGCAAACGACATATCTGGATAGTACCTCTTACTACATTGCCTCTGATCGTATTGACTGTATGGTGCCTTGTCAGTCACGACGACTCCATCATCTTGTATGCCTTTGGCTACATCGTACTATTTGGTGTCTTCATGCTCATCTACATTACGGTGGCAATCCGAGACTATGGCCGCTGGTTGCGCGATAACTATGCCGACTTGGAACACAAAGAACTTGGACGGAGTTTTGCCGTTATGGCAACCATATTTGCCATGTTAGGTTTCTATGTATTTGGAGTCAAGAGCATGACATACGAATATATTATTCAGACATGTGGAGTAATAATCACCATCTTCCTCGTTTGGCGGGTAGAAACACTGAGCGACCTCAGCATCTCCCAGTCGCAGGACGACATTGAAGAAGAGATGGTTGCAGAAGAAAGTGTCAATGGTGGCGGTCTTCCCGACATAACTTACGACAACATCGGACTCCTCCTCCAGCAGTACTGCATCGACACAAAACTGTACCTGCAGCACGACTTGAGCCTTTCCCAACTCGCCAAGACCATCGGAACCAACCGTTCCTACCTCAGTCTCTATTTCTCCCATAAAGGCATGACCTACAATGCATATATCAACGACTTACGCATCAACCACTTTATTGACCTATTCCGCAAAGCCGTTTCCTCCCGTCATCTTGTCACAGCTCAACAACTCGCCCACAAAAGCGGCTACAAGAGTTACAGCACCTTTAGTCTCGCCTTCAAACAACGCATGGGCGTAGCCGTCACCACCTGGATGCATGATAATGGGAAATAAACGGTTCAGAATCGTACTTTAAGAAAATTTTTTTCTTGAACTTAAACCTAAAAAATCGTGTTGGAACATCGGAACATTGGAACAATGGAACATTGGAACTTTTTTGAAAAGAAAATAAGATGTATTGAAAAATAGTTTGTATCTTCGCGAGTTGAAAAGGAGTGGAACACGTACCTGTCCCGGTGTCTCATGTCCGGTGTCTCAAGGCCAATGGGAAAATATACAATGCCGCGGGCGTCCCCGTTGACACTAAACGCTAAACTAAATAAAAAACTGATATAAATATGAAAAGAATTATGCATTGGATGCTTGCCGCCATCCTGATCTGCGGCTCAACAGCGTTCACAGCTTGTACTAACGAAGATAACCCCGTTACCCCTATCGATAACCTCGCCGAGAAGATTATCGGTTCATGGATTCATACCGCTACGGACGGGATATACACGCCTACCAACAGGAAGTCCATACATACCTTTGTGAAGACAGGTTCTGGGCTAAAGATGTATAATACCATAGCGATAACAGGAGACAATGACCCATGGTGGGAGTATCAGCAGGAAATGGATGTCACCATTGAGGGAAACCATATTACTATGCAGACTACGTATGACGATGGAAAAAGGGTGGTAACGGAATTGGACGTCACAAAGATAAGTGGGTCAGAGATGGAATACCAGACCGTTACACACATTATCCAGCCTGATGGTCAGCGGATTGATATCGCCAGTCGCACGGAACTGTTCACCCGAGTAACCAAAGACTATAGCAACGATGTGCTTGGCACCTGGGAAGGTAGCATAAATGAAGGGCAGTCAGCATACGATGACAACCTGAAGCACCGTTGGGAGTTCAAGGCAGACGGGACTTATGTTTACTATTGTTTCGAAAATGGGCAGTGGGAGGTGAGCGCAGACACAAAAAATGAATACTTCGTGGACGGCACTCTCATTTGTACCCGATGGACTGACCCTGTCAACTACCCCGGACAGGAGTTGCGTGAATGGTGGGAAATCACAAGTATAGAGAATGGTGTGATGACATGGAATGCTTTGCGTGAGGAATCCGACGGTACCAGACACACCATTGAGTTCAAAATGACAAAGGTGAATTGAACGAGAAAGGACCTTAGACCTTAGATAAAAAAACTGCTACCTCATGAGATAGCAGTTTTTTTGTTTAGCGGTTAGGGGTTAGTGGTTAGCGTTTTTGTTTTCGGTTTTTGTTTTTGTTCCCGTCTTGACCGCAGGTCATAGTTGAAAAAAAACATGTTGCAATCTTGTCAGAAAATGTTTCATTTTTGTCTGAAGACTTTCAATCTTGTCTGAAAATTGAAAAAAGTGTCTGAGCTGTCGTAGCGCAGACATTTTTTTGTATTTTTGCACCAAGAGAGTGAAGAGTAAAAAGTGGAAAAATGAGATAATTCTCAATTAATAACAACGTTAAACGATAACCAATAAACTATTATCTATTATCTATAAACTATTATCTATTATCTATTATCTATAAACTATTATCTATTATCTTTATCCAGTCCTTTCTCCAAAGGTAAACATGTAAACTAAATT
>FLNY01001941.1_pt1 | contig 57963 bp, 51 predicted proteins | sample 1140381 | NCBI WGS metagenome assembly FLNY01 (sample SAMEA3878172, study PRJEB12797) | bioreactor metagenome | biome: Moose rumen | place: Sweden | collected 2011-10
TAGGATTTCGTCACGACTCGGCAAAGCCTAAGCAAGCTTGTCTTTGCGCTCGCTGCTCCTCAATTTCACTACGTAGGATTTCGTCACGACTCGGCAAAGCCTAAGCAAGCTTGTCTTTGCGCTCGCTGCTCCTCAATTTCACTACGTAGGATTTCGTCACGACTCGGCAAAGCCTAAGCAAGCTTGTCTTTGCGCTCGCTGCTCCTCAATCTCACCTTGATGTCATGGATATTGTCATCAGAGGTGATGTTCTTCGTTATTCCCACAATCGGATAAGGCTTTTCCTTTGCCCCGATAAGGAAAGTTTTTCCTCAGAGAATCTTTCACAACCGCTCTGTAAACAACTTCGCCGCTAATCTGCTGGCCGGGATGATTGCATATAACTTTATGCCGAAGAAGCCGTCAATGAATATTGAAATTATTGATAAAAGCAGATTTATTGCATAACCCTTAAACCGAACTCACGTTAATGACCGATTTGGGCTAATTGCATTTACCAGTCGTTGTCATAATTTTCATACATGTTATTATCGTCATAATAGGCGTCTTCAATTTCATTTAATCCATCTGTATGAAAATAGTAAAGGTCATCATCTTCTTCATCTAAATCATCAAGGTCTTTGTACTCCTCGATTGAACTTGAATGTTTGACACTCGATGATGAACTGTAATTGGATGAAAATCCGTTTAGATTTGATGGAGAATTGTTTCTTGAAGGTGGTCTATAGCTTGATGTTCCCGTATTGTCATTGTCATTGTCATTGTCATCGTCATTATCAGTGTAATTATTATTATGCTCTTCTGATTGAATGTCTGATGAGTCGGCTTCTGACAATGGGGCGGCTATTGATCCATTATTGTCCGTATCTGTTGTTCCTGTAGGTCTGTCTTCATTCGGGGGAGATTCTGAATCTTCTTGTTTACATCCTCTTGGACTCACAATGGTTATTATTAATAGTATAAATATACAGACAATTGAAAGTACCGTCGCCCATATCCAAAATTTATTTTTCTTTTGCCCTGGAGTAATCATTTCTTGACACTTTTTTTACGTGAGTTCGACGAAATCAAGGTGTGTTTAATTACTTGATTATTTGGAAAATAGCGGAATTTTGAGCAACTTTGTATATGTTCAAAAACAATGTTGAACTAAAAAAACCGCTATGATAACCGAGAGCGAAGTTACTGAAATTTTTGTAATGGCAGATGATTTCGGCAAGTTTTTTGACCAAATGATGGAAAAATATTCACAGATTTCAATGGTGTAAGCGTTGCAAGATATAAGAAGAGGACAGTCAAATTTGAACTGCCCTCTTCTTATTTTCATTTTTGATGCATCATGTCAAATTACGTTTCGTCTATGACATCATCTATGTTGATTGTTTTGTCATTAATTTGGAGCTGAAGCAATTCAAGTGCATTATATTTACAATCAGATCTTGCTTCCCTAAAATTGAACTTACCACTCCCTCCGGACGTATTATCTGTGGCGGTAGCTATATGCCATCTTGTTTCCTCGCCTGATTTACCTGGAAAATTTGTTATTAACGCTTTAACCTTTATGGTGATTTTATTAAAACGGTTAGGATTGTTTGGATCATACACCCAATAGGTATGTCCTGTTCCACGTAGTCCATTTGAAAACTCATAGCTTTTTATGTTATTAGTTTGACCATAATAAATCTTTAGATATGCAAGATCTTTATCGTTATAGCGTGACCCAAATATTTCAATTTCAGGCATCTTGTTGCGCGGATTAATATATTTACGAAGTAACCAGAAACCATCATTTAGGTCATAGGACTGTGCATTTACCGTCTGTAAAGAGGCTAGCATTAAAATAAAAAATAAGATTCTTTTCATAACACAATAAAATTTAATGATTAAAAAATTTATTATATGTTTACAAAAGTACTGGAAAAGAATCACAAATCGGCTAACAAAAGACGCAAATCGACTGACAAAAGACACAAATCGACTGACAACACACACAAATAGACTAACAATTTTGGCTTTTAATACCCATCCTTTATAAGATGTGAAAAAAAAGACAGAGCGTTGTTCTGTGTGGCCTTCTCTTCATCCTTGATATTCAGTTTCGCCTTAATTTCTTCTTTAGACGGAATGGCTCCTTCTATTTTTTGGCAAAACTGAAACTTTGCCTGTGCCATCGCAAGAACCGCATTCAAATGAACCCTCATTCATGCAGACGGTACACATCTTATAGCCACCATTGCAATAGTTGCATCCGCTTTTACCATTTCCGTGACACGACAGACACACTTCCCTTATCCTACCCGTGTCGTCGCAGCGGCTGCATTTCTGCGCATTCATAATGGTTGTGAATGCAACCATCATGATTAAAATCATAAATGATCTCTTCATAGTCGTTAAATTTTGAAATTGACGTTATTTGTATGTTACATTCACTCCCACATCTTGTTTGCTCAATGGATAAACAATCTCAGGAGAACAGTTTTCGCTTAGTACAATGGATCCCAGCATGTCCAAGGCAGTCATGGTCGCTGAAAGGCCGCTAAATGTAGAATTTCCGACAACTTTTACGTAATTTGTTTAATATATTAAACAAAATCAAATAAAAACTTGTCAATCCATTAAATAATTTGTAACTTTAGCACCAGTTTTAATTAGGAACGAAGATGGATAAACTTGTTTTGAAACAAATTCTACGTGAGAATCAACGGGAAGTTGAGCGTTATGTCGTTGAGCCTCGAAACGTTCAACTTGACGGATTCCCATGTAGGGTTCTCGTTGGTGTGCGTCGGGCAGGAAAGTCTTATATGCTCTACCAACGCATACAACAATTACTTGCCGAAGGACATAAGTGGGACGAGATTCTCTATTTGAATTTTGAGGATGAACGTCTTGACGGCTTTACTGCCTATGACTTCAATCTGCTTTTGGAGTGTCATCAGGAGATGTATGGAAAGCGTCCGATGCTCTTTCTTGATGAGATACAAAACATCGATGGTTGGCACAAGTTCGCCCGTCGAATGGCAGATAGCCAGTACACCATATACATCACCGGCTCGAATGCCAAGATGCTCTCTGGCGAGATAAACACCACTCTAGGTGGACGGTTCCTCACTTCCGAGATTTACCCCTACAGTTTCAAGGAGTATCTTTCTGTTCACAAAGTCCCGACAGATGAACTGGAACTATTGACTACCAAAGGGCGTGCCCGTGTGGTTCGTTGTTTTAATGAATATCTGAACTATGGTGGCCTCCCCGACGCCGCTCATCTTCCTGGCAAGCGCAACTATCTGAGCAGCGTCTATCAGAAAATCTACATGGGAGACATCATTGCCCGCAACAAGATTACCAATGTGGCAGGAATCCGTGTGTTGGTCAAGAAACTGGCCGAAAGTGTTTGCCGACCAATCTCATACAACCGTATCAACAATCTGCTGTCAAGTGTCGGTGGCAAGCTCAGTCTGGCTACCACCATCAAGTATGTGGATTATTGTGAAGAAGCTTGGTTGCTTCTGCGACTCCGCAACTATGCAACCAGCCTTGCCGAAAAGGAAAGCAACAGTAAATATTATTTTATTGATTCTGGCATCCTTGGTCTCTTCCTCATTGACAAGGAACCCATGCTCTTGGAAAATCTTGTTGCTCTCCAATTATTCCGATCATATGGTCACGATCCTGACAATGAGCGTGTGTTCTTCTACAAGGATAAATATGAGGTGGATTTTTATATCCCTGAGGAGGAACTGGCGATTCAGATAAGCTATTCACTTCGTGATGAAGAGACCAGGAAGCGCGAGGTGGAAGCACTCCAGAAACTGCCTGTGAGGTTGTCGTGTAAGCGTCGAATCATAGTAACTTATGATGAGGAGGAATCCATACCTGACTTATTTGGAAACATAGAGGTTATTCCAGCCTGGAAATGGTTGATGGAATAACAGATTTCTGTGTGGCCTTCTCTTCATCCTTGATATTCAGTTTCGCCTTAATTTCTTCTTTAGACGGAATGGCTCCTTCTATTTTTTGGCAAAACTGAAACTTTGCCTGTGCCATCGCAAGAACCGCATTCAAATGAACCCTCATTCATGCAGATGGTACACATCTTATAGCCACCATTGCAATAGTTGCATCCGCTTTTACCATTTCCGTGATACGACAGACAATGCCTAATCAGCCTATAAAATTGACTCTTGTCAATTATAATTTTAATGGCATCTTCCATGCAAGCCCTTCCATAGCTAAGCGGTTTTTACGTTCCGTTTAAAGCTTTCAGCCCTCAACTGTATAGATTCTATTTTTTGTGGGATTACCACAAGGATAATATGAAAAAAAACAGTATCTTTGTCAAGATAATTATCGTTTGATTATTTGTCGCTCAATACTTTGGCATGCATTTGTCTGACAATCCGAAAGTACGATTGGATGATAAAATATGCTTAATTCCTGATTACAAGGATTTGTGATAATTAATGCTGACAAAAACTAAATGTAGATAGTCTATGAACATCCCCAACTTCCATAACAGATTGCTGTTGAGCTTGATGGCATTAGTCTTTGCCGGGAATGTGGCCATTGCCGGTGACGTGATTACCATCTGTGGACAAAATCTTCAGAACTTCTTCTATTCCCTGGATCGAGAACGCACGCAAGGCAATTATGTTCCTATCAGTAATTATAATACCGAAGCGGGAAGAACGGCTAAGGCTAATTCCATCGTCAACACACTGGCACCCTATAACGCTGACATCTATGCCTTCAACGAAGTGGAGGCGAAGGTAAACGGTGCCGAACAAGAGGCGCTCGACATCTTGGCTGCGAAGATGAGCAGCAAAACCGGCAGACAATACAAGGTTGTGTATGATGGTCTGACTTATGACCCCTCAACCGATCTGACCGGTACTATCAAGTCGGGTTTTATCTATCGAGCAGACAAAGTGGAGCCGGTGGGTGAAAACACTTCAACCGCTGTGGGATATACTGAAATATATCCGTATATGATGCGTATGCAGACTTTCAGGAGTTTGGCGTCAGGCGAACAGTTTACACTTAGCATGAACCACTTTAAGGCCAGCACAAGTGGCAATATGGAAGGAGATATGCTGAAGCGTGAACAAAATTCCATAGCGCTGCTGAAAGGTCTCGACCAGGCTTCCGACCCAGATGTCCTTGTCTTGGGCGACCTGAACAGTGAGATGGGTGAGCAATGTCTGAAAAACCTCGTCGATGCAGGATATGAGGAACAGATTCTCAAACGTGATGAATATGCTTATTCATATTGGTACAGCTATGGTGAACTGATCGACCATGTGTTTGCCAACAGCACGATGGCCGCTCAGGTTACTGATGCCAGGATGTTGAATATAGCCAACCCTCATTCTACAGGCAATAAGTACAATGCCTATTCTGACCACGATCCTTACTTGGTAACACTCAACCTGGAGACTCAGCCAGCTGTAGAATACAATTATTCCAAGGCTACTACATTTACCGCCGGTATCCCTTATCTTATCGTAGCACCAGTCAAGGGGCTGAATGTGCCGGAACCGGTTGACTTCTCCAAAGACTATAGCTACCAATATGCCATAACGGTTAATGAGAAAGACAACATTATCGAGATGGACAATGCGAAATATACCGTTATATTCGAGGAGGCGGGAGATGGAAACTACTATATCAAGGATTATTACGGACGCTATTACTACAACTACTATTACGCCAGCTCCAGCAGTTATGGACACAACACAAATGCCGGTACTAAGTCGAAGGCACAGGTATATAGCGTGACCAAGCAGAATGATGCCTTCAAGATTCGGAACACTACATCGAACTACTATTTGATTGGAATGACTTATAACAACCAAGCTGAGTTTGCATGGTACAATTACACCACAACCAACTCTTCACAACATTATCCTTGGCTGTATCAGTACAATGACCCAACAACTGACATCACAAATGTTAATGAACGGACACAACCTGTTATCATTCGTAAGATTATAGAAAATGGCATCATGTACATTCTTACACCTGATGGTCGCCGCTATACGCTACAGGGAGTCGAGCTGAGGTAGTCTTTGGACTTTTCTCTTTCCACCTTTTCAGGAAGAGACAAATTCTTATATCCCAGCAGGCAGGACATATCGACGAACGGCTTTCTCCGATAACGAATAACGAGAATTCTGAAAAGGTCTTTATGATGCTTCAGGCGCAGGAACCTGCATCACTAGCCAAACCTGACTCTACCTGGCTCTACTTAGCCAAACCTGGTTCCACTTATCCCCGTCTATCTTTTCCAAAGTATTGGTTTGCCCTGCGGACAATAATATTTGAGATGGCTAAATAATGGTATCTTTTTTTACCTTAAATGGAACGATATTATAAAAATGCCTGATTGTCAGAAACTGAATTTACGTCCGTTCCATTTCAGTGTTTTTTTTATGTTTGTTCCATTTTCGTAATCCCAATGCGTAACTTCAATGTTCTTGCCTATGCGTGGCATAGAGTAGGTTAGGCCGTAATCTACTTTAAAGCCCGGGGAATTAACACTTACCATATGTTTTGTTGCATTGTTGTAGCGATAAAAGTCAAGTCCGTGGGTCTCGGTAAAGACAGGTCTCCCTTCGGCAAAAGATTCTGTGTTGTTGAAGGCTATGAGCTTGTGTTTGCCGTCCGACTCGTTCCAATAACAGATTTCCATTCTGCAGATATAATCCTCGTCTTCATCAAATACTTGCTCAAACATAATGTAACCGTTTTTCACGTCAATGATCAAAGTCACGTCATCCAATTGGGGAAGTCCTTTGCTATGACGTATTATAGCTTCTTCAACGCTTCTCCATGGGCGGTCGCCTGGCTCGTCGTCGTCTGCATTTAAATAAACAAAGGCGGCTTTTGCGAAATCAACGACATTGGGCTTCGAACCTTTGAAATTCACTTTGATATCTCTCTGTGCATATATTGCCAGGGTCATGCCAGATAAAAGTAAGGCTAATGCTATTCGTTTCATAATGTTGAGGTTTGTATTTGACTTTAAAATATAATATAATATTTACTCATATACCAGGATTCATGTTACAAATGTACATAAAAGATTTAATGTTTCCAACAACCGGCTAAAATTTTTTCATTTATTTTTCAGGAGTTTTCAGGGGTAAAAACAGGTTGTTTGCTGACAAGTATTCTTGCATCAACCGCGATAACTGAATCTTCATTAGCTATCAGTGGATTTATGTCCATTTCCTTTATTTCGGTGGCAAAACGCAGTAAGGTGCTTAAACGAACGATTATCTCTGCATACCTACGTATGTGGATGCCTGATTGACCGCGGGTTCCTTTCAAAATCTTATAACCACGCAGAGATTTTATCATACTCTCCGCTTCTGCATAAGAAAGAGGAGCAAGGCCACTTGACACATCCTTCAGAATCTCAACAAAGATGCCGCCTAAACCACATAATACTACGTGACCGAACCGTGGCTCGTATTTTGCACCTATAAACACCTCTGTGCCTTTGAGCATCTTTTGAACCATCACGCTTTTTGCTCCAGGTATCTGCATCATCCGATCAAATTCTGCTGACAGTACGCCATGGGAACGTACGTTCAAGGATACTCCGCCTATATCACTCTTGTGAATTGGACCTACTACCTTCAAGACTACTGGATAACCACATTTATCTGCAAAATCCATAAGAGCAGATTTGTCGGAACTGATGAATTCCGGTACTGTTGGGATGCCGGCGCTTTCCAGAAGTGCATGAACAAGCTTCGGATCAATGTATCCGTTTTCACTGATTCCGTCTATTATCCTGCGGATGCGGGGGACGTCCACTCCTGTTATCTCTATGTGTTGTTCTGCCGGTTCAGGAGTTCGCATGATTTGGGCAAGAGATGTGGCGAGGGTTACTTCATCGCTGAAATTCACGTGACCTCGGTGAAGAAATTCTTGAACCTCGGGACCGGCTGTATTCACGCAGGGTAGGATAGGGAAGATGGGTTTCTTGCACTCAAGTATCTTTTTGTGTAACACGTCGTATGCCTCGTAGAGTTGGACAAGCCCGGGCGTTCCGAAAATAACCATTATGGCATCTATATTGTCAAACTTGTGTTCACAATAGTCGATGGCTATTTCAAGTTGTTCCGGAGTGCCGGTTGCTAAGATGTCGATTGGATTGGCAACGGTGGAACCTGGTAATAACCGTGATCTCAACTCTTCTGATATCTCTTTATCTAAGGCTGGAACTTCCATTCCTCCTTTTGATAATGCATCTGTCATCATTACGCCAGGACCACCGGCATGGGTTACTATTGCTATGTTCTTACCATAAAAACGCGGTAAGGTGAATATGCATCCAACGGTCGTCAGTTCTTCACGAGAAAAGCAACGGACGATGCCTGCTTTACGGAATAAGGCTTCTACAGCTGAATCGCTCGAAGCTATTGCTCCTGTATGGCTCGTGGCGGCAAGGCTGCCACGCTCGCTCGAACCGGCCTTGATTGCCGCTATCCTGCAACCCTTTCTTATTAAGGACGTGGCATGAAGAAGGAGCTTGTCAGGGTCGGATATGTTTTCTATGTATAACAATTTCACTAATGAGTCGCGCTCAGGATCAAAATTCTCGTCCATATATTCCAGAACAGTCTCGATGCCTATTTGTTTCCCGTTGCCTATGGACCATACGGAATTGAAATGAAGTCCCTTTGTCACTGCACTTTCCAAAATAAATACGGCTGTAGCACCGGAACTGCTGATGAAATCTACGCCTTTGGGGCTGAGGGTGGGGATAGGCTTGGTAAATACGGAATGGTGATAGCGTGTCAACAAGCCTATGCAATTCGGACCAATTAAGGCACAACCATAGCGATCGCAAATGTCAAGAATTTCTTTTTCCAACTTAGCACCCTCTTGAGTAGTTTCACTGAATCCGGCAGAAATGATTATGAACCCACGGACTGCTTTCTCTTGGGCGAGATAATCCACGTAAGAGGGACAATATTGTGCGGCTACCACCAATATGGCCAAGTCGGTGGGGGGCAATTCCTTTGCGTCATGAAACACCTTGATGCCCTGTATCTCGTCCTCTTTGGGGTTTACAATTCGTAATGTTCCTTGATAGCCTCCACTTAATAGATTGCGCACAATGGCACCGCCAGGCTTGTGAACATTGTTTGAACCTCCTATGACCACTATGCTCTTTGGCTCTAGTAATTGCTTGTTTATCATGGCTGTAGCTTGTTTGGTGAAATGTTTGCGTTTGTCCCAATTGAGATATAATATGCTTTTTCATACCATTGCATTTGGGAACTGTCCGTTTTCTTTTTGCAAAGATAATATTTTCTGAATGAAAATGACAGCATTGGCGATTCAATGCTGTCATTTTTTTTGATCCAATCGTTTTTCCAATCTTCTAATGACCGATTTGGGTTAAACTTTTTATGCTTGAATTACCAAAGCTTTCCCCATGATGATGCAGATTCCATGGCGTTTTCCGCATTTATTTCTTCTTCACGCTGCTTGCTCTCTGCTATTCCAGGACCATCGTCTCCACCATAAGGAATGGAAGCACCATCACAAAATGCCTCAATGCTATATGATTCATTGAATTTTATGAATGGCTGGTTATATCTTTTCCTTTCCATATTATTGTGATTGATCGTTATTTGATTATTACTTTTTGCCCATCTACTATATATACGCCCTTTAATGATGGACGACCATTTAAGCGGCGACCATCAAGCGTGTACCATCCTTCTTGAACAACCTTGTCGTTTTCCATGGATAGTATGCCTGTTGAAGAGTCAAAAGTCAAGGTGAATGATTTTACATTTGTAGCAGAAGGCCCATGGAAAAATGCCCTGAAAGCTGGAATTTCCAAACATGTAGTTGTGTTGGCTTTCCAAAACTTGTTTTGGGCTATATAATAGGCTGTTCCGTCTATTTCGCTTTCGTCAAGCGTCTTCTCGGCATACAAACCTTCCATCGTCCAGCCGCTCACTTCACTGGCACTGGAATTTTGACTTGATTCTGTTGTAACTACGCTGCCGTTGCCTGGGAAGGTGACTGATGTGGCGTCTTCAGTGAGTTTGGAATATACTACCGGGGTGTTTGGCTCCACGTTCTGCACTGCTTTATATGTCATCCACGAGTCGCTTACAGAGGTGAGGACATAATACTGAACATTGCCGTCTGAAGTCAATGGATAAGGCAAACATAAGGTCCCCCAAGTGGTTGAGGCTCCCATGCTGCGTGTGTAGGTGGCCGATGTGGCATTGAATGATTTGGTGATGGTCAGATGTTCACCATCGGTTATCACCAAATTTGAACATGTGCCGTTCGACACTACGTTCTTTTGCTCTGCAACAAACTGGTCGGATGTGGCGGCATAGATTATCTGGTTCGGGAAGGTCGGATATAGGAGAACGCCTGTTGCATCGCCATATTTTGCCACAGACTCGCTTGTGGTGAGATCCACCTCATCGTTATTGCGGTTGTTCCAATAGTAATCTTGACGTAGGTAGCCGGCGTCAGTCTCCGAGGTAGCAGCCGATCCACTTATGAATTCCAGTTTTATGTTCTTTATCTGGTAGAAACTATGGTCGCTTCGAATTCCTATTGTCGCTGTGTGGTTTGTCACCTCAAAGGCACATGAATATGTTGCAAATGCTGTGGTGCTTCCGCTTATTTCACTACCAGCCTCCTGAGAACGTGATACGTTCGACCAATCGCCGAAGCCATAGAGTGCTGTTGAAGAAGTTGGGGCTTCATTGTCCACCCTTACGTCGGCAGAAAGCCTATATGTACCGTTTGGCAAGTTCGAGAGCGCCTGACTCAGTTCGGCTCTGGTAATGGTTCCCGCCCATGCGTTGAAAAGATTATTCGTTGCATCAACGTATGTGTCGTTCCAACCATTGTAGGTGTAAGTGAATGTCCAGTTATTTGGAATCTGAACCCGTGAGCCACTGGCAGAACCTGAATAACCGCCGCTAAAGTCTGCATTGGATATCATGCTTGTAGCATTTTCTGATGCACGTGCTATGGCGGTGCCATTGTTCAGTATGGTTATTGCTGCATTTATCTCTTCCTGGCTCTTACCAGACAATTCGGCATCGGTCCATTCGTATTGGGAAATTGCCGAACTTGCAGCACCCGATAGAGATGGCTCATATTCTGACTGAGCTTCTTTGCATAGACGTAAGGCTCGAGCATATTCTGATTCTTCTTCCACTTCAGCACCATAGCAGTATAGAACCACATTGTCCCAACCTACCCAGTTGGCATCTGTTGAAGATATGTATAAGCCTAAATCGTAGTTGCCGTCTGTGTATGTGGATTTTGGAGTGGTAAAATATTCTGGAGACCCATTGCCTGTGTGGCAACTGACGGAAGTGTCGCCTAATTTAAGTGACACGCCACTTACGGTCAATGAGGAATTGCCTTGCTGGGTGGCATTCACCGCTGCAGAAAGCTGATATGTACCGGCATATAGGTATTTCGTCTGGTAAACGCTACGGTCTGAAAGATTGGAACCTGAGTTAATCCAACATTCCATGAAGTCAGGGTCGAAGTTTGTGTAGCTCGCAGATTGCTTCTGCCATGAACCATTTTGCGTCCAACCACTTAAATCGGTTTCCATGCGTGGGTTAACGATTGGAACGCGTACAGGGGTTGTAGAAGTGGCTTGGGAATAATATGAGCTCTCAGAATCTGCCCAGTAAAGGAATAGGTTGTCAACAGCTACCCAGTTGGCGGTTGAACAATCGGTTTTTAGACCGAATGTAAGTGTGCCGTCTGTGACAGACACTTCCAATGCGAAAATTTCTGGCTGACCATTCTTTGTGCCTAATTCCATACTTTTGTCGCCGGCCCAGAATACCACGCCTTCCACATCATCTTCTGTTATGCCTTGACTGGTTGCAATGAATGAACCACCTATGTAATAGGTGCCATTGGGCAGTTCACTAAGGGTCTGCTCTATGGAAGCGTTGTCAAGGTAGTTGCCTGATGGAGTCCATTTCTCAATGAAAGGTGCTGTCAACGAAGAACCGTCGGACCCTGTGTAGTTGCCCCATCCTCCTATGGCGAATCCCGAATTGCTGTAATTGCCTAACGAAGCAGTGGAAAGCCATGGAGCCATGGCATTGGTTATGTCGAAATAGGTCTTTCCTTCTGTAGGATTCTGAACCGTTTCCGTGGGTGTGTCTGGAGTGACAAGATACCGGTAGAGACGAAAATCGTCTGCTTTGTACCAGTCGCCTGCCTGAACTCCTATCTGTAAGGTGCCGTCTGTAACGTTTATGTTGTCGATGGCCACTTCTTGAAGATAATACTTGCCACATTCATGGGCTTCAGTTGTTACCGTATTCTCGCCGGCAAATACGGTGACGGTATTGCCAGGGTCGGTCGCTACCTTAGCTGTCAATTTATAATAGCCGCTTGGAAGATTGGTTAGCGTCTGGCTTATGGCATTTCCTTTATCACCAGATACCCAACTGTCAAGAACGCGTGTGCCATCTAGACCTACTGCGCGCCAAACGAAATTACCATCGGTTGAGACATTGCCTATATGATTCGTATGACCGCTTCCGGTTGTCCAACCATTCAGGTTGCCAGTTTCAAAGGATGGGTTTGTGATATATGTACTTGTCACCTCGGTCAAGGTCTCTGTTGTAGGAACCTTTACTCGTGCTAGCACATGGAAATCGCTGTCAACTACTATTAAATACCAACTATCCCCAGAACCGGGATTGACTGTGAATGTAAGTGGAACGGCTGAACCTCCTTTGGGAATTGTAGTCCAATCTGCTTGCTGGGCTCCCCAAGACGTTGGCTGGTTAGGCGATGTGGAACAAAAGAGATTGATGGCTGTCGTGTAGTCCAGTGTTCCATTGTTGCGCACTGTCACTGTAACGGTGTTGTTTGTGTTGGCATTAAACGATGGTGCACTGATTTCTGCTGTAAGGTTCAGTTTCTTTGGATGAATCTGGTATGTCATGCTTTGGTCTGTGTTAAAGCCGTTGGCATCAGTCACTGCATAATAACCCTTCCAACTTGAACCCCAGCCAAAGTCAAAATGGTATTTGCCGTCTGACAGGCTATAACCATCTAACACAAAGGCATGGCCCGACCAGTTGTTGTTGGCATCAACGGAATAACCGCTGTATAGAATCGGACGACCAGCAGCAAGATCGCTCTCGATCAAATCCTGCCAGGTATCCATGTTGTTCACTCCACTATACCAGGTGTTCGTACCTGTCAGGTTGAATGCTCCTAAGGCCGTAGGTTGACTTGAACTTTGAGCACCCGAACCGTCGGCACCATAATCCATATCTACTAAGTCACCTACTATGGCAAGCAACTCAGATACGCTGGTGTAATGGTCGTTCCATGAACCATAGGTAACACTTCCATAACTGTCTTGCATCAATTCCCATTTCATCGGATGACCGGTTTCATAACCAGGGTCAACAGCCAACTTGTGGGTCCATGTCGTATAGGCGTGAGTGCCTGTCATAAGATAGCGTGGATTGTCATTACGCCAATAATGAATCACAGAGGAAGTGCTGGTTGCTACACAGCCTGTCAAACTGCGTGCATTGTTGTCTGTGTCCCATGGACAATAGTCGTAATATGGCCAACCTTGCTCCCAACTGGATGACATCAACGGACCGATGTCACTTGTCGCTCTGGCTTTACGTGGCGCTTTCTTGGCTTTTAACTTCTCGTAGGCTTCTTTCCCATTCTCATCTATGAATTGATGGTATTTCTCAATTGCCAATTCCATGCCATAGAGATATTCTGAAAAAGAAGGGGGAATATTGTCGGGATCGAAATCTCCGGTTTCTGTGTAGCCTATTATCTCTGGCAAAAGGTCGTCACCGGCTACAATTACAAAACCTTGTCCTTTGCCACGTGAAAATATATAATAGGGCGGTTGGGAATTGACTGTGGCCTTACGCTTTCTGGCGTTGGATTTAATGCCTTTGTTCACAAGGGAAGGTGTACTACCGTCTTTGATGTAATTCGCCGCCAATTGAGAGGCTTTCGACAAATCGATGGGATCTGCCAGAGCTATGACTGTACATAGCGAACATAGAATGGAAAGAGTAAATTTTTTCATTGTTGATTTTTGTTATAATAAATCATTAGTTAGTCGTTACTATTATTGGTGGGTCATTGCCCCTTATGGCAAAAATCATACAAATATAACTCTTTTTTATCTATTTTTTGTCCTTTTTTTCTTTTTTATGTGTTTTTTGGCAGATATTCTTAAATTATTTTTAAATCATTCATTATCTCTTTTAACGCCATCTTCATGAGCAAAAGCTCTCTTGAATAAATAAGATTGAACTATGTTTGGATGTATCCAATTAGAAAAGCATTCTGTTTGAGAATGTATAAAGGGGCTGTTTTCATGAAAAAAAGGTCAATTCATAATAGTAAGCCTAAATTTGATTTGACACGGACATTCTACGCACAGAATCATTTCTCCTGCTCTTCCGCACAGTTGACGCCAGGTCCATGAGGGAGATTTGAATTTTATTTTTATCAGTTGATCTCCACAAACCCTGCATGTCTTGTCGATATAGGTTATGCTATCAGTATTATACAGCATACTTGCCGTGACATCTTCCCATGGGTAATAGTCGGCTGAACAGTTGGGATGTTGAAAATTTTTGTCCATTCTATCAGGACAGGTATAATAAGCCCTGATGTTTTCCAAATCTTCTTCTGAATACCTAAGTTCTTTTATCAACTTAGCGATAGTTCTCTTTTGGTCTTCTTTTTCCATGATATTCTGAATACTAACAAAACATTAAGCTTTTATCGCTGAAAATAAAGGTATGTGTAGTTCTTGCATACCTATATTGTGACATTGTATTAATTACGATATCTTTTTCTCTTGTTTAATATGAAGTGTTTTATTCAATCCTCCAAGGCTCGATATTTAATAATAGATTTCAAAATTATTAGCTTCTAATCAATTATTTCAATTATCTATTTAATCTTTCCAACAGGGTATATATTTCTTTTTCATCTCTTTTCACGTATGCTTGCATTTCAATATAATGGTTATGATATTCTGTAATTAATTCATTAATTGAGAATGGAATGGAGTTTGATTTTACATGATATGCTAACTGTACACCATAATTAATGAAATTAGCGCGTAGATATCCTTTGGGATGGGTTTTTGTACCAACGGTTTTACCAAGACCTTCTATTACATGATTAATGTGTTCCATATTACAAAATCCTGCTCTGAACCCCATAAGAAAGTCGGCTGCAAGCTCTCCTTGCCATGCCCCATCATATGGTCCTTCAAATCTTACTGATTGGAGAACTCTATGGGCACATTCGTGTGTCATAATAATAGAAAAAGCCTCTTTGCTTCCTACATTCAGTTCTGCAAGTTCTTTCATGTTGTAATAAAGGATGTCATCTTCATATGTTGTCGGATCAATATTCATAAACAGGGTTCTTCCATATTTGAAAGAAGAAAGGTCCTGAACAAATACGGGGAATGGAATACCGAAAAACTCACAAGCAGAGTTAATGGCTTCTTTTATATCATATTCCGACAAACCATTTAAATTCTTAAAATTAATGTTTTTAAGAAAGTCATCCATTCTAGGATGAGGTGAGAAATTGTCAAACTGTCCCACGGATAATTTATTTTTAAATGTCAATAATATCTTCAGAAATAATCATTGAAAGTTCTTCTGGATCTGCACTATTGCTAGAAGCAACTCTGTCTGCCCATCTCTGAATAATCACTTCGAATAAGTTTCTAACATATCTGGCGTTACCAAATTTAGAATCTTTGTTATTTGCTTTTTCCTCTAGAATATTTTTTACTTTTCTAAACGCTTCAGGAGTAATATTGTATTGTTCTTTATTTAAAGTATAGATGAATATCTGCTTCAATTCGTCAGCCGTATAATCGGCGAAATGGATATAACGGTTAAATCTGGATTCCAATCCGGGGTTAGAGTTTATAAATTCTTTTATTTCTTTGGTATATCCAGCCAATATGACTATTAATCGATGACGGTCGTCTTCCATGCGTTTTAATAATGTGGATATGGCTTCTACCCCGAAATCACCATCACCACCCTGAGACAAGGTGTATGCTTCGTCAACAAACAATACTCCGTCAAGAGCTTCGTCTATTTTTTTATTTGTTTTTACTGCTGTCTGACCTGTGTATTCTGCAACCAAATCAGAACGTTGAACTTCTACAAGATGCCCTTTCCGTAATACTCCTAATTCTTTGTAAATACCAGCTACAATGCGTGCAACGGTTGTCTTTCCAGTGCCAGGATTACCTGTAAAAACACAATGGTATGATACATGGGATGACTTTAGTCCTACTTCTCCTCTGAGCCTTTGTGCTTTGACAAAATTGCGGAGAGAATCTATATCCTGTTTTACTTGTTTCAGACCTATGAGAGAATTCAACTCTTTCATATAGTCTGTTTTCTCTACAGAGGTATTTTCTGGTTTTGAAGAACTACCCTCAAGTTTAGATAAGTCATTAGGGGTAAATGCGCTTCCGGTATAAACAGAATTGCCATTTACGTTTATCTCAACATCATACCCTGAATTTCCATTATTTGCAAGAAAACCATATTCATTTGCCAAGTCTTCTGCCCATAGACATCCATTTTGAATGGACTTTTCTATCCACATTCTTGACATATCTATATTTCTGGCAACAACTACACCTCTATGATATATGATAGCAATAATGGCCATTGCGAAAATATTACCGATATTGGCTGATTCATTCAGTTGATTAACAGATTCCTGCTGTAATGGATAATCTAATATGTTGTCTAATGCCACGGATCTGTTGAATAATGCCAAGATGTCTCTTGCCATTAAACATCCGTCGTTCTTGGCTTTTGCAATTTTGTTATAGATTTCCAACAAATTGGTAGAAGCAACTTTACCATCTTTTATTAATGCGGCTGCAGCAATATTGGCATACGTGTTTCCATGCTGTGCATGTTGAAATATTTGATTAACGGAAACTTGTCTCATTTTGTGTTTATTATTACATGCTTTCTAATTGTTGAAGTTCATACTGAGCTTGTATGAGTTGACGTTCGTACATGTGCTTTAGCTCCAATTGAGAACTATAGGCGATATGAGAAGAAACGTCCATTCCTTTTAGTTGCCACATACGCTGATTCCATTCCTCCTTTTCAATCTTAGCCTGTAGATCATTTATGGTACGGCGCAAAGCCTCTATTTTCCGCTGACGGTTTAATGTAGGATTGGGCATCTGAACATTTCCATATACCTGATTTGCAAGATTGCTCCCTTGTCGGATAGGGACGTAGCAGGTCTGGCATACACCCGTACCATTACAGGTCGTACAATTCGAATAGGTATGGATATGTCGATTATGCACGGTTCCGCTGCCGTTACACTGCATACATTTGTGAGTGCCATGACACTCAGGACATTCACCAGGAGCATATATTCTAAGATTTAAGTCCCAGCGTTTCTCAATCTTGTCATTCTTTCCCAAAATGGCGAAATAATCTCCTACACACCAGTCCCATCCACATGAATCAAAGTCAAATTTAAATGATTGACCTGATTTAAGTGTTATTTGTCGTCTGATTTGAGGAGATATAATACTAGCATTGTCGATTATGGCGCAATCGAATGTCTCGCTTTGAAAATAATTATCGTTCTTCAAAGTGAAAGAAATGGCTTTTCTGCCACCTTGATGCAATGAATTAAACCAGCTGAAAGTTCCTTCTAATCCCATAACTTAATTATCTAAAACCATTACCAATACCTGTTGGAGGACCACCAAAGCGATTTGGTCGCCTAGGGATATCGCATGTCTGGCATGTTCCAGTTCCACCACAATATTCACAGTTCTTCATATTCAAAATGCTATCGAGTGACAATAAAATTGCTTGTCCATTACATGCTCTACATTTTTTTGTCCCATGGCATTCAGGACATTCACCTGGTTTATATTCTTTTAAGTTTAGCTGCCACTTTTGAACTATTCTATCGTTTTTGTCCAAAATGGCAAAGAAATCGTGCTGATACCAACTCCAATCTACAGTGTCATAATCAAAACGATATGACCTGCCAGCTTCAAATTTTTGCTCTCTAAAGAAAAATGGTTGTTGACCATTTTCATCGCTAATCATGCAGTCAACAGTCTCGCTTTGAAATAGGTTCGTACATTTTAACACAAATGAATAAAGCCTAAATCCGTTTAAGCGATTGGATGTAACTAATTCAAATTTACCTTTAAATCCCATATTATAAAGTTCTATTTGATAATATTTAATTGTTTTTCAGCTTTAGCCATTTCGTTTTTTTCTATTAAAGCTTTAGATATTTTAGTTACTAATATTCTATTTTCTTCAGCTCTTATTGATTCTATTTCTTTCATTTTAGAAATCATGGCATTTTTTATATCATACAAAGTAAATACATGACTTGGATTATCGCTATTGACTAGTAACATTTTTAAAATGGCATTTTTGATTTCTCTTCCAGACAATCCTTCTATTAAATCACTCATTTCAAACAGTTCTCGACCTGTTATTTTTCTTTGTAAAGGCAATTTTGATGGAAGCATTATGTTAATAAGACGTGCCCTTCCCTTTCTATCTGGCATTGGGATTTCAATGTTATCTAATATTCGAGATTCAAATGCTTTGTCAAAATTGGAAATAAGGTTAGTTGCAAATATAACGATACCTTCATGTTCTTCAAGAAGTATGAGCATCTGACTTCTAAGGGAATTTAAAGCTTGGTCAGCACTCTGAGAAACATTTTGTATCCTTTTGCCCAAAAATGAATCGGCTTCATCAAAAAATAGTACGGCATCTTTTTCTTTGGCGGTGTTAAAGGCGTATTTTAAGTTCTTCGGAGCATCACCTATATATTTTGATTCAATTTCAGAATAATTAAGAGCTAATAACGGTTTTTTTAAATATTCAGCTATTGCATGGGCACACATGGTTTTACCTGTTCCTGGTGGTCCGAAAAAATTAATGATAGCTCTTGGAATCCCATCAATTTCTTTAAATCCCCAAATATTATAAACTAGATCTTGTTGCTCAACGACTTTTAATGTGGATATTATTCTTTGCTTTGTAGAAATAGGAAGAATAATTTTTTCAAATGAATGTTTAGGAGAGGTTATTGTGAATATAGGAAGTTCTTGACTATTTAAAGAGTCTTTGTCTTCATATTTATCTTTTGAGGCATCTATAAAAGTCAGCTTTACCAATATGGAAAATGTTTGTGAATATATTTCTAATTCTTCATATTTCGTAATCCAAAGCTTTATTAAATTATACAATGATAAGCTGTTTTCCAGTGAAACAGTAGCATTGTGGTCAAGTTCAACTGGAGCATACTTTCTTTCTTTTAATTCATATTCAGCTAGACATTTAATTTTTTTATACTCAGGTTTCGACAAAGCCTTCTTAATGAATTCATTTAATTCTTTTTCAAAATGATGTACTGCTTCTATTATTGCTGGTGTAATTTTTGATTTTTCTATTGATATTTTTAACATGTTAAATACAATAAATAATTTGACCAATTTTTAAATTTTCGCTTATACCTTCTTTAGATTCTATTTCTACAGCTTTTATCTTTTCATCATCTTTAGAAAAAACATCTAATTGTATTTTTTTTACTCCTTTATTTGTAATAATAACCTTAAAAGCATTGGCTATATGTTTTTTAATTTCTTTTTTTATTGATGACTCGTTAATTATTCCAATAACAGTATACAAAGCTATAGTACCCCCTAATAAGGCAAAAAATGTAATTAAATTATTCCACACAATCTTAATTTATAATTATAATAGGATTATTACCAAGGGCTTCAATTAAATCTTTGTCTAAATGTTTTGTATAAAAAATTTTTCCAAGAGAAATAATATCACAACCCTTTTCATACACTCCAGCTACTATACATTTGTAACCATACTTTTCTTGTAAAACAAATCTATTGCGTATTGTTTTTGTAAATTCTGGACTGTTGCCTATAGCAATAAATGGAGTATGCTTGGTTTTTTGTAAATCTAATGATTTAAAGTAATCGCCAAGTTGTTTGAGAGTAAGTTGGGTTTCAACAATCTCTGTATTTAATTCTAACTTTATCTTTCTTTTTTCCTTAATATAATAGAAAGTAAGACCTCCAACAACAGCAATGCCGGTAATAATTCCAATCGTTGTCATAGTATTTGTTAATGCCATTTATTATTAAAATTATTTATTAAAACTTATTATTAAATCGATATGATAATACTTTAATTATTGTATCTCTATTTTTAACTATGTGTAGCCCTAATCATCATTAATCCAGTTTACACAAAAGTGTAATATGTATTGCATATTCATTCATAACATTCATTCCTGTAAAGATTCTTGTTTTTATCTTTAGAACAGCATTATTAACAGCAATGGTTACTACGATCATGGGCTTTCAAGGCAGTAATAATTATTGAAGACTCAATGCCCGAAAACAATTACTAATAGATTCTTTCAGAACTTGCAATACTTGCATCATTAATAAACTATCTTTTGAAAAAAGATTATTAATATATTATTCAAGAATTACTACTGGAGCATCTTTCAGTATATTCTTAATTTTATTATCTACTCCATCACTGCTGGAAATACATCTTATATGAGAGATTGCTTCATCTTCTTGATTATAAACACCTTCTATGATTGCATTATCGTCTTGAAATATTCCTGTACCTTCTATTTTTGGTGCTGTTTTCAGCATTTTTTCTAATACGTTAGCTTTAGCTATCCATGCAATATCTCTATGCTTTTTTAATGGAAGATTTCTAAACCAATCCCTTACGTCTCGATATATATCTATCACTCCATTGATAATATCAACAACTATGTTAACTAACCATTCAATAGCTCCTTCAAGAGCATTTAAAATATAATCTATCATCATGTTTTTATGAATTTAAAATTGCAATAGGATTATTATTTAAAATTTTTTTTGTCTCTTCGTCAACACCTTCACCTCCAATATACCTAATAGAATCAATACTGTTTTTTTCGTTATTAAATACACCTTCTATTATACCATTATTTTTGCTCTCAGGAATTAAATCCTTAAAAATATTAGCTTCTTCTGCTGTTGCATCAATAATGAATGGTGTGTGAACTCCTTTATGGAGAAGTAGTCCCTTGAAGTAGTTAGTTACATCATTTAAAAAATTTACTACAGTGTTGATGAAAATCGTCTCAAAAATATCACAGATAACATTCCAAGCATTTGTTAAAGCTTGAATAATAATATCAAAAATGTCTTCCATCGTTAACTAATTATTATTAAATTTGATTTATTAAAAAGTTCTTTAACATCACTACTAAGCCCATCAGATTTACAGGTAATGTATACATTTTGTTCTTTGGGAATAAGATTTCTATCGTTTACAAAAGCAAAATGTATGTAAAATGTGTCATTTTTTATTTCTTTTAATGCAGCCATTCCAGTACTTCCTTCTACTTTATATTTCTTGCCAATTTCTACTATGTCATTCTTATTCATTATTACAAATTCTTTAATAATTATATTAGAAGAAATCATATCTTTTATATCTTGAATCCATTGTTTGATCATTGGAATAATTTCTTCTTTAACAAATTTGTGGGTTTTGTTAGTTTGCTCCTTTAAAAAGTCAAATAAATCTGAAACATATTGGTTTACTTCTGAAGAGCTTATATATTGCTGTTTCCTATTATTATTTATTTCTTTTACTTCCATAATATTAAAATTCAATTCATTTGGATATAATACGTGTTTACTTAATTCCGCTTATGGGAAAGTTAATTATGTTGATTTGTTGTAACTTGGTTTTTGCACTAAAAATGTTATTAATCCAGACAAATAGGGCATGTGTTTGTTTTTGAACATTTCTATTGAATGTGAATTTCTAACATAATTGAGATATGGATATAACAATTATTTTATTTGTTATAATTGCAAATGTTTATTAACAAATTCTTCTGTTGGTTTAGTGAATATTTACATTTTCTTGCGTTCTTCTGGCCAACGGCAAAATCCTTTGTATAAAAGATTTAAATATGGACCAATGTGTTGCATAGTCAGGGGTCAGATGTTATTTGCGTTTTGTTAAGTTCCCGTTAACAAAACAGTAAATAAATATGTTTTCAACAGGACATAAAAAAGGCGTGGGAACTCTTTTTGTCGCTCGTCCCACACCTGGAGGCTCTTGCATTGCCTGGTTTAGTTGAACAAGCAACGCAAGATAACCCACACCAATGTGTATATATTCATCCCCGTATTGTATAGCCCATACATAAATTGTATGATGAAACTAACTACAAAGGGGATGCGCAAATAACACATCCCGTGGCATCTATAGTTGCCTTATCTCAGACTAAACCAATGGTAATTTGCAAGATTTCCAAGTGTCAAAGACAAGACGTTTTCAAGACGCCTATAATATGTCTGTGTTCCACAGTTATGCTAATACATCCCCTTATTTTCGTTCCATGCCTCATCATGCTGTAATAATCAACATTTGAAAATAATTACGAAACTCCTATTATGGATGTTTTGCATAATACCATGTGAAATCGTTTGCAAAGTTACAATTTTTTTTTAACTATCATCAAATATCATGAAAAAAATTATGAAATTTACAAAGTGTGACAACAGTATTCAGTTCTTTCATTTTTCTTTTCATATTGTAAAGTTATGTATTAACCCGTTTTACGTCTAGTATCGTGACGTTTTCATCTATTACAACAGGGAATGCAGTTGATCAAACTTCTTTTTGTTTGCTTTAACTTTGCTTGGATTTTGGGTTGAAAATTTTTTGGGAACAACACCACTTAATGTTTTTCCAATACCATGAATCAATGCTATACTGTCATCCACAGTCAATGCAACATATAACTCATTCGTACCAACATAATCCAAGTATTCTGAACCAACTTGGAAATATAGTGTATCATAACGTAGATTTGGCAGAGTCGAGTCAGTAATAATTTGGATTTTTGTAAACTCCATTTTATGAATGCACTGATTCCCCTCATACCAGTATATATTACCAACCCCTGAAGGATAAATTTGGAAACGGACACATTTGGAGTTGTCGAACTGATACGTGGCATCATAAGCTATCCTCTCTTGAGCATGAGACATCGAGAGAAACAGGCTCATCAGGATTGTTGTTGTAAATACAAATCTTTTCATTAGTCTCTAAAATTTTGAAATAATACATCAGTTTGTTTTCACATTGCAAAGTTACCGTTTCATATTACTACTTCTTGGAGTAAAATCTTTCCTTATACATCAACTATGAGTTCTAATGTACATATGGCATACGGCGAACAATATTACAGCCGGTATAAAAATAAACAAAGCAATTGTTCTGTGCTGTTTTTTATAGGTATAAGCTTTTGTTCCATCTGGTAATGTGACTTTAGATTGCATAATCTGTAAAGCAAATATCCAGCCTAATAAGCCACCGAGTACTGCGAAAACAAAAGAGGCTATAAGCCAGCCTGTCGCAGACTTGTTATAGTCAACACCGTCAACTATTTGATCTTGTTCTTTTTCCAATATTTGATTTTTTCTATTGATTTAACGAATTTTTCCAGTCCCATAACACATATAGCATCTTTTGTTCCCATTACAGGAAGGACATGATATCCAAGATTTTGTACCATTACCTGTATATTGATCTGTATATCGCCATTCTCCGCCCTTTCCATGGCAACTATTACATACACCTGATCCGCTACAGGTATTACATGTGGTGGACGAGGATCTTGTGGTGGACGAGGATCTTGTGGTGGACGAGGATCTTGTGGTGGACGAGGATCTTGTGGTGGACGAAGGTCTTGTGGTGGACGAAGGAGTAGGGTAAAGTTTGATTTTCCCAGTTCCTCCACATACTATACAAAAAATAGATCCGGAGCCTTGACAATAGGCACAAATAAATCCATTAGGAGTTATACCTCGTCCCATGCACCCATAGCAAAATACTCTACCATTAACACAAAATACGCAGTCGCTAGTTTTGACTTGTGAGAACGAAGCTATAGAGAAACTGGCTACAATAAGGGTTGTAATAATTTTTTTTGATAAGTTCATTTTTTGGAGTTTTAAAGATTTATGAATATATGAATATATGAATACCAAATGGATTACTATGTGGAATCAGTTAAGCACTTCTTGTGAAGTGAAAATTTTGGTCCAAATGGATTTACCGTTTTTATCAACTACTTTGACTTGTACTCCGTGCCCTTTACTCAAATAGTCCTTCACTTGTTTTACGTTTGAGATAATTTCCTTCAAAACAGGCTTAAACCCGGAAGAAAGTTCAGCACGGAAGTCGTTTAGCTCAGTTTGTGTTAAATCGCTTATTTCAAAAGCTGAAATTCCGAATTCATAATATAAATCGCCATTGTTCAATATCTTCAGTTCTCTCAGAAGTACACCTGTTTCAATTTCCATGGGGAGAGCCGAAGAGAAATAATTCAGGAATTGTTCAAAATCATCTCCAGAGGTTTGCGTTTGATTGTTGATCTCAGTCACTTTAACAGATTGTATGATTTCGTTGGAATAATCTCTTGAGGAAGGAGTGTGCATATAGTATATGGTATAATCTTTTTCCCCAACTACTGTAATATACGACTTTCCTGTTAGTTGTAACCCGTCCATTTTACATGTGAAGGATTTACATATCCCATCATAACCCGAAATCTTGATTTTCTCAGAAGTTCCAATTTCTATGTTATCCGTTATGGCTGACAGAGTGAAATCCGATGACTGCTGGGCATAATCCAACGAAGTGCCTACATTCATTGAAACAGCCACACATATTTGGTTTACGTAGTCATTTTGTCCGCCAAATAACATTATGCCACTAACCATTGGAATATTAAATGGTGTTTTTTGCCACGTTTGAGGTACATAGAATTCGCATCCCTCAAAACTGATCTTTTGTCTTGTCTGTGTTTGTGCCACCATAATTGATGTGGTTATCAACATGGCAATCAAAACAATCAGATTCTGCATGTTTTGTCTTTTCATAATCATTTATTCTTTATCCCCGTTGGCGGAATTAAATAAGTGCGTACTTAATCCTGCCTATGGGCTTGTTGTTGATGTAATTGATGTATTGTAATGCGGTCATCGCACTGACTTTGTCCACTATTCGGGCAAAAAGACCACAGTTTTGCTTGGCGCAGTCTCTGATGACGAGGAATTGGTCATTAAGTTGGGACAACAATGTTTCAACCCTCCTCCTTGCCCTTGCAATAAGGAATGAATGTTGGCTTCCAGTCCTTTTCTTTTCCTGAAATAAATATCATTCTTCTTCAATCATTTCGAATGTAACGCCTTCCGGAAACCATTTGTCGAGTTGTTCGTCTGCCTTGGCTTCCATCTCCGGCGTTATATGCTTGCGTACTTTCTTGTATGCCACAGTCAGTGAAGCAATTTCGTCAAACCAACCGATTATCGGCAGACGCTTGGCTGAAATGAAATCTATTGGCAGGATTATATACGACAGGGCTGACAGAATTAAAAGTTTGTCGGCCTTGGGTGTCTCCTTGCTTTTCATCACATAATAAAGAAGCAGAACGGGACGGGTGCCGGCTCGTCCGGCTTTCTTGGCCAGCTTGGCTATTCTGTTCCAGATTTCTGTATAGTTGATCAATCCTTTTTCCATTTTTCTTGTTTTTATTTCATGTTACATTATTTTTACTATAAAGTGTGACGACAGTATTTAGTTCTTTCATTTTATTAATAAAAAAATCATTTTTTTTTCTGAGATTGTCTGATTTGTATGATTTATGGCTATGTGGACGGTTTGCATAGATTCAATCGCAGAACTTCGTTGAACTGCATTATGATATGTTCAGAACAGCTGTTGTCATCAAAGTATGCTCTCAATTCCTCCAAGGTGCGTCCGCCACAAAGCATCGATGTGATTATCTGCCTCTCATGTCCATTATTGCCTAATTCTATCGTTGCGCCAAAAGCTAAAAGTTCTTGTTCCATGTCCATTTTCATGACGGAAATACCCATGCCCCTCACCATTGATTGGTTATCGAGAAATCGAATCCAGGCTTCTGCTACTCTGTCGAATGGAAGTAGGAGGTTTAGTCGATGGATGAACTGAGGGTTGCCCATCGTTTCTCTCACGAAATTATGATATGTGTCAATGTTTCTGATTACAAACGATTTTGCATCGTTGTAAGCATCTGTAGATTGATTATCTCTAACTGTTTCCATCCTACTATCTTTCTTTTTCGAGTTTGTGATATGCCACCTTGGCTTCAATAAGACAATGCATTGCTTGCTCGATATGAAACGCCAGATCTTCCTCTTCCATGAAGAAGAATTCGTAGGCGGCTATAATGGTATCATTAATTGTAAACAACTTTACCTGTTTCAGCTCTTCGTTCAATTTGTTGCAGCACATAACTACTTTTGGATAATTCTCTTCATTCACCTCTGCAAAATTTGGAAGTATAACCGACACAAAACGGACGTCTGCGGTGGGACATACGTGGATAGAGTTTAGCTGATAGCGTACTGTTATGAATTCATCTATCTCTTCCTCTTCAACTTTATACCCTTCGTCAGTGATTATCTTCTTTATAAGGTCATAGTGCTCGTTCATGGTTTATTCCTCCATCTTTTTATCAGAATTTTCGTTTGTTTCATCGTCAGCATCCATTTCCGGAAGAGAGTCGTCGCCGTCAATCTTTCTAAGAAAGAGGTAATAGGTGGATTCAAGCACTAAAATGCAATGCTCTATCACGTCGTCGAGATGCTCTTCTCCTGCAAGAAAATGCTCATAAAAAGTCCACACGCTATCATCAAATAAGCAAGTCTTGGTGTATTTGATGAACATGTTTACATCGTTTACAATGTCAAGCAAGAAGCTTCTGTTTTCTTCTGTCACTTCATGTATGTTTGGTATGCTGAAACGAAGGAACTCTTCGTTGTCGTCGGGCATGTAGAGGATATTGAAATCCTCATGTGTGAAAATGTATCCGAAATCTTCTATCTCATCCAGAGAAAAGCCCATTTCTTGTAATGTTTTCAAAACTGTTTCTTTCATGATAATTGTTTTTTTGTTTTTTTACTGTTATGCTATTAATAAAGTGGTGAAAATGGTTCGTTTCTTTCATTTTAGGTAATAAAACCGATTCTGCGTTTTTCGGTTTTAGCTGATCTCATAAATTCATTCATGTATTTTTCATATTCCTGTAGTTCATTGTGAGTAACGGATGGGTGAGTTTCCGCTATGACTTTGCGAAGCATCTTTTCACTTATTTTCACGATTTTATTATCTTCATTCGTAATACATTCTTCGAAGGCGTAACGGGCTGTCTCTTTAACCATATAACAGATATCACTCGATGTGTAGCCCTCTGTGATTTTTGCTAATTCCTCAGTATCTATATTGTTATCATGAGGACGTTTTTCCAATTCCATACAGAACAACTTTCGTCTGCATTCAATATCGGGAAGACCAATATAGAAAATCTGGTCGATCCTGCCGTGACGGATAACTGCCCTGTCTATTCGTTCGAGAGAGTTTGTTGTGCCGATTACGAAAACGTTGTGCTCTGCGCAGTTGTTCAGCTGTGTAAGCCATTCTGCCACCTCATCAGACGTGTTCTGTCTGGTTCTGTCGTCGCGTCTTCCACACAGGGCGTCAATCTCGTCAATTAGCAATATACATCCTTTCTTGTTCGCCTTTGCTTTTTTTGTTGCTTTCCTGAATAGTTCCTTGATGAGCCCTTGAGAACCATGGATATAAATCGACCCCAAGTCCGACGGCTTGACATAGCAGTAGTCGAAGCCACATTCTTCCGCCAGCCTCTCGCTGATGAACGTCTTGCCGGTGCCGGGTGGCCCGTAAAAGATGATGTTGCTTGGCATGATGTTGAATTGTTTCGCCAAATCCCTGTGAGTTACAATATCTACGAAGTCACGCCGCAGTTTATGCTTTATTTCTTCCATCCCCGCCACGGCTTTGAATCCGTCGCCTTTCTTTACTGACATTTCCACATCCAATTGTGGATTGTCTGTAAAATGAATGTTTTCTTTTATGTTATTTACCCTATCCATATTTTCTTTCAAATGTTTATGTAGTTCATTTATGAATTCTTGATCAATACTTTCGAATGATTTAGGCTTCTTATTTCCCATCAGTTCCATGAGAGCTATTCTCATCTCCTCAACATTCTTGAATCGTTTACTTGAGTTGAACGATATGGCTTTGGCTATGAATGGCATGAGTCTTTCTGACACATTGAGCCGCATTTTGCCTTCTTTTATTACATTCCTTATTTCGGTGTCTTTCATATATGCCTTAATTGGGTAAGGGTTATCCCCCTGAATCATATACGCCAATAGCACCCCAACTGAATACACATCACTGACTGACGAAAATTTACCCAAAAATGTCTCGGGAGCACGGAAACACGGGTGAATGGTCTTTGTATTGAAATCAGGTTTGCCACAGCAAGGCTCAGAGATGTGCTCAAGATTCGTGATATGAGCATCGAATCTCCCGTTTTTTGTCTTAGACAGCAATACCGTTGTCGGAGATATGTTATAGTGACCTCCGCCCCCTGTTAGATCCATGATTTCTTTCAGCCCGGTCAAAATCTGGAGGATGACATGTACCGCATTTTCTTCATCTACTTTATAATGGTAAGGAACTCCGTCTGCATCTTTCCATTCATAATATCCGCTTGCCATATAACAGACACCTCTGCCGTCACTTTTCTCCATTCCAATATCCAGACAGTTTGGAAAAATGCTGTTATATAGCTTAGACACCATATCAAACTCAACGATATCCTCCATGTTTGTGTATCTTAAATCATAAACAGTAAGAAAGCACTTTCCTAATATCTGGTGTTCCGCTTCATATATTTCTCTGTAGGGATTACCCATGGTATAAACTTCACCGATTAGACTGTATCCCTTAAATGTTTTGTTTATATCTAATATCATTTTCCACTCCTTTCTTTTAAAACGTATGATTGCCACCATTCGCGGATGGCTTTATTAAACTTCTTGTTAAGACGACAATAACGTGTGTCGAGCCACTCTCTGCTTTTGCCCACATTCTTGGCCACGGCTGTCGGAGGCTGATTTTCAATGTATCGCATTAGCCAGATATATCGGTCTTGCTCGTTCCATTTGAGTCGTAAAGAGAAATCATATAGGAAATCTATAGTCTTGCCATGGACTTCATCATCGCTAAGATTCACCCCCAATACATCAGACAAGGGATTTATGCCAATCTTACGCTTATACCATTCTTCCATATCGGCTACAAACTCAGACGACACAATTATCTTTCTGCCTACCTTATCGTGAAGTATGTCTGACTCGAAAAAGAAAGTTGAGCGTTGAATGGCGTCCTTCAGTTGCATTATTGCTTTCTTTCTTGTTTCTTCGTATTCTTTCTTCTCCATGTTCATCTTTCGCATGATATCTTCCGATTTAAGGCGTTTTACAAAGATATTTGTAAGCAGTTCGTAGTGTTCACTACCAATCATCAATTCGTCGATTACCAGTTTGCACTTTTCTTCAGATTGTGAAAGCATTGTCAAACGTTTGCTGTTCGTCCCTCCTTGCCTCTGGGCAATCCAATGCTCTTTTTCCAACCTGTCCATTACTGCATTACGGGCAACACTCCTGAGCCATGCGAAGAAAGTGCTTTTCCCGTCGTATGAGTCTAACACTTTCCATGTCCCCTCACTCCATAATGTTAGATAAACTATAGTGTTGAATGTGTCAACAGAAACTGAAACATGATATTTATTAAGAATGTCTCTCAGAATTTTCGCCCTTATCCGTGCAATGTTCGGCTTCTTGGGATTCTTGCCAAAAAAGAATGCATTGCAAAATTGTCGGTCGGTTTTCAGTTTTCTGATTAACGCATCAGCTTCTAGCTTGGAGTTTTCATTTCTTTTTTCTTCTTGATGGTTTAAATCTTGTGGTTTCATAATTATTTACATTTTTGTGGCATAAAAAATGCCTTAATTCACATCTGGTATTTCGATGCGAATTAAAACAAAATTGCACAACTGGACGTAAACAATTATTATAACTACAAATAAATGTTTAAACCTCTTATTATTAGCTGTTTATAAAGGTTTGTCAATAAATTTTAACTAAATTTTAACAGTCTTGGGCGTAATGTTAATATTATTGGTTTTTCATCAATTCAATAAGTGAATCAGGAATGTTTATCTTGTTTTTCTGCATGTGCAGGTGGTCATAGGCATCTGAGAGTATAAAAGGTGAAGGAAGTTCTTTCAGTTGTTCACATGCTTTGCTTATTGACGAGCGTATGTCATGAAAACAATTGTTCAACTGTGAATTCACTTGATTGCCGTCTTGATCATATTTACGTATAAGTCTTTTAAAGCGATTTGCTTCTTCTCTCTTGACATTTTTGTCATCATTTTCTTCAGTTTTCTTGAGATTTCGCCCTTTGTCTTGCCCGTAAACCGCTTTGAATAGTTTGTTGAACTCCTTTTCGAAAAGCTTGATGTCTATGGTGTCCACATTATCGCTCTCGTGCTTATCAATCAAATATATAAGATATACAATAAAAGAATCCCTTAACCTGAAATGAACTGGTACATGTTGTTGACCTTTATGAAGGAACAGGCTGTATTTTTCTTCTTTATCTTTACCCATATATTTAACAATCAGCTTTACGTCAGACTCTTCACCTAGCTTTTCAGGATTGGCCTTCTTACACGCTAAAGCAAGATAACTTGGTGGTAGGTTTTTAATTATATCTTTTATAGATTCAATGTCTAAATTCATTATTATATAGTTGAGCTCGGCTTCAGCCTTGGGGTCGTTTGTCTTTCGGATTTTTTTGATGTTTGCCATCATTCTGCCCATTATCTTCTTCTTTTGTTGATATGTAATAATACCATCGATATTAAGTTTCTGTTTGATGTCAGGCATGGAAGGGCGTATCCCGAATATGGGGGAGAACCAATCCATGACCACTGAAGAAACCCTGTTCATGGCCACTGAAGAAACGCAGTTCCTCCAGAAATGTTCGTTTTTGATTATTGAGTTTATGTCATGACAGAAATTAGTAGGATTTTCTTTTGCATATCGGTGAAGCATTTCATACACACTGTGTTTACTTAAATGCTCGGATGTATATATCATCATGGCGATGTCGTTGACTATTCTGTCTTTATCAGTCCTGAGAAGCAAATAGTGTTTTTCTGCCAGGTTGGGAGTATTTAGCGACATGATGAACTGGCATTTCTCCTCGTCTATGGCTTTACTGAGTCTTGGACTATTGGAAATGTCGGGCAACTTGTCCAACACTTCGAAATCATAGCGGTTTAATAAGTCTTTTTCATCCATGCTCTTCATGAGATTGACAAATGTTTGATTGCCTTCTTCAACCAAACGTTTGTCGCATGATTTAAGGGCATAAATCCGATTATCGACAAAAACAGTTGCAGGAATGTCTTCTTTTACAAGTTTTCCAACTGTCGGAACATCTATTGAGGTTGTGTCTATGTATTTCATTTTTTTGAAGTTTTGATTCTATTATTTTTTGACATGGAATTGTTGCGGGGATATTAGTGCTAATTTTTATTTGACATTGATTTTTCCATCATTTGGCCAAAAAACTGCTGAAATCCTCTGCCATTACAAAATAAACAGTAACTTTGGCTACGCCTAAGTTGGGTGGCAATCGGAAATGCTCAAATACATTTGGCACTTCGCTCGTTTTTTCGTAACTTTGCTTTAGGTAATCATCGCGTTTTTGTAGTTCAACATTGTTTTTAAGCATATACAAAGTTACTAAATAATCCGTAAATTCATAAATAATCAAGCAAATGATTGACTTGAATTTCATCAAGCTCACTTTAAAGTATCTCTTATCAACTTCGTATAATTAACAAAAGAGGTCAACCAAAATCAGGAAACCACAATTGTTTTTTACTACACAATATTCATTCTTAATCTATTATGAAAAATATCGCCATTATTTTCATTTCTTCTTTTGTTTTAGCATTAATGTCGTGCTCCGACAGTAGAAAACCAGACAATAATATAAAAGACAAACCTCCAATTTCAAAAGAACAGTCTTTACCGACCAAACAGGTTATAAAACCCCAAAAAAACAAGGAACGAACGGGCGATTCTCCTTCCAATGATGATTCCGACGATTCGCGAGAGTTCTATAAACAAGTGTTACAGAAGGAAATTGAGGATGTCAACCATAAACTACCTCACGTGGTTGAATCTGGCATAACTGTCACTCTTTTCATTATCGAAGGGAACAATGCCGTTTACTATTATATGTGTGATGAGCCGGCAATTGACATGGATGCCGTGAAATCCTCAAAATCACAAATTAAGGAGGCATCTGAAAAATCTTTAAAAACCACAAAAGACCCGGAAACCATACATCTCTTAAAGCTCCTGAAAGATGCCGAGATGGGACTCGTTTTTCGCCACCAGGGCATCAGTTCCGGAAAGACTGTTGACATTTCATTCTCTCCTTCTGAAATCAACTCCATGAGGTCTTGAATAGAAACTTGTTGTCTAATTTAAGTTTCGGTAGTCAATAATAATTGACTTCATCGAATCTTCAATTTCTTAATAAAAAAATCAAGTCGCCAGCCAAAAATTCCTTCAATTCTTAAAATTGAGTCGCAAGCTCCTCGAAGCTTCGATTTCTTGATAAAATCGACTTTGTCGAATCTTTCCTGAAATTCTTGATTATTTCAAGACAAACAAGTCGGGGTTGACATTAGCCTGATGCTGAAACTTGATTAACTCTGTGATTATCTCTTCTGGGTCGTCGGTCAAGCTCAATAGCAGGTTTTGATATTTACCCTTGTCCATGAGACCCCTCAAGAGAGGGTAGGCAGGCATCTCATCTGTCCAGAACCTCTTGCCAAAGAATATCATGGGGCTAGAAAAGCCGTATGACAAATAATGATTCTGAACAGAATCTTGGAATATCTCTTGCATCGTACCGGCACTGCCTGGAGTATAGATGATGCCACCGTAGGCCAATGTCAGGATATTGTCTTCTCTAACGCTGTTCTCAAAAAATTTGGCTATATGAGTTGCAAAAGGAGTTGATGGCTCATGACCGTAAAGCCATGTCGGAATGCCTAGACTTTCATATTTCTTTTGAGGATATTTCTTCATGACCTTGAATGCACTTGAAAGCCAGCCTTTGTCCTTGAAACTGGGAGCGACAGACAACATATCCAATGCATCGTCCAAATCCTCTTTGTGATTGCCTGCCATCCAAGCACCTAAATGTGTCGCTTCCATTGCGCCTGGACCACCACCGCTCAACATGAAGAAACCCATTTGGGTAAGACGTTTGCTTAAATGTGCTATTGAGTGAAAGAACTTGTCTGTACGTAGTATGGCATGTCCGCCCATGACACCAACACATAGGAGATGGTCGTGGGTGTGGAAATAGTTGTCAAGTGCATTGTGGATGCTGTGGTCATGTAAGGTGCGTGCAAAAGACTCGCCAACAGTTGAAGCATGTTTCCCCGTTTCAAGATAATGACGGTAAACACGTGAGTCGTACGATTCCTCCAGGCTATTCTCATTCTCCGGGTCAAAACCTGCATATAGTTCATGGGAAGAATACAATCTTGTCCTTGTCACTTCATATGGCACATTAGAAAGATACTCATGTATCTTTTTGGCGTCTTCCAGGTTTACGTCCGTTATCATATTGATTGGATTTGTTGTTTGATAAATGATTTTGTCTCTAGCAATGGTGTTGGGCGTGCGAGGATTTGCCTCGAAAAAACATTCCAACAAAACAATCAAATAAACAGAATTTGAACTATGATATAAACTGGTAATAAGATTATCAATGAGAATTTAAGCATATAGCCGAAGAAAGAAGGCATTTTGATGCCACTTTGTTCTGCAATGCTTTTAACCATGAAATTCGGACCGTTACCTATGTATGTCAGCGAACCGAAGAACACGGCACCCATACAGATTGCTTTCATCAACACTTCGCTTATGCCAGCCACTGCCACACCTGTCGCTGGCAAGGTCGAGGCTGTGGCATGGAATACCATTGCGGTTGGGGCGTTATCGAGAAATGCTGATAATGAGCCTGTTGAATACACGAATTGCCATGGCTCAGTAATTGGGAGTGGATTCTGTTGCAGGAACATAAGTGCTGGGGTCATGGTGGCAAATATGCCCAGGAAGACGCAAGCTACTTCAAGTATAGGAGCCCATGAGAATTCGTTGTCGGTGCGCACCGTTCGTTTGGTGGTTACTACAGAGAGGATGATGATGGCTATGAACACCCATTCACGAAGCAATTTCAAGTACCATGGCGCTCCTTCACCCATTGATGGAATATACGTTTCGTTTATGAACATTGTGCTGGCAATAACGCACAGCAGCCAGAATATGTTAATCAGGCCTCGTGCCGTTACTTTCACCTGTTCTTCAAGGTCGGCCTTCAAGGCGTGTGCCGGCTCTTTGCGATAGAAATAACTGTCAATCAACCAATAAATGGACATGAGCAATATGCCTGTAGTTGCCCATTCAGGTATCATGTGCATAAACCAACCGAAGGGTGCTCCTTTTTGGAATAGCAGGAAGAGTGGGGGATCGCCAAGAGGTGTGAGTAAGCCACCACAGTTTGCTACGATTGCTATGAAGAACATCACGGTATGAGCTTTATGGGTACGTTGGCTGATGGTTTGGAGCAATAATCTTATTAGCAACATTGCAGCTCCGGTGGTTCCCATGAAAGAAGCCAGTAACCAGCCTATTCCTATTATTATGGTATTCGTTGTAGGAGTAGCTTTCAAGTCGCCCTTTATGCAGATGCCTCCAGTCGTTGTATATAGAGCCATCAAGAGAAGAATGAATGGAACGTAATCATACACGATCTGATGGACTAATTCTTTTGAAAGACCATTGATGCATAGCCATATGGCTACCGGAACTCCAAGTAGTAATGACACGTAGAGTTTATGAATATTGCGTTCCCACCATTCGCCAGCTTTTGTCAATGGTAAAACTGCAATGCATAGTAATTGAACTACGAATGGAATTAACATCCATGTTGGTATAATATGTTCCATATCTATTACTTGCTTACAATAATTAGGGGTTAAATTATTATAGTTTGTGATATTTCTTATATCGTAAATGAACCTTTCGTGATTCTACCGATTTTCAATATCCTATCGGGTGGTTGAGCTCCAATTCCATATTATCGCCTAAATGCAATGCTTTCTTAACTTCGTCTTTGTTCATCATTGCTCGGGGAACGGTCTTAAGTCCTAATGCGGCACACATAAGACAAATGTTCTGAGAGGCATAACCGGCATCCATCGCTCCATATATCTCGCCATGACCTCGGAATTTGTTCTGATTGCTCACGATAAGCAAAAATAATGGAGCGTTTTTCATGTTCTGTTGACGTTCTGTCAGGAATCCTCGGATATCTTCTTTGGTCACTTCCAAAAGTGTGTTGTCTAATGGAATATATAGCGACACGCCATCTTTTGTACATACATATACTTGTATGTCCTGGGCATTTATGGCTGTAGGGATTGTCAAACGCTTTTCTTCTTGACGATTCACGCCACAGGCTGACCACAATAATTGGGATAATTGTTGGTCGCTTATTGATTTCGAAGAGTCAAACTCACGATCTGAACGACGTTTCTCCAGTGCTTCAAAGAGTGTCACATTTAGCGATCTGTCTGGTGGTGGAAGCTGTCTGATCTCTTGACCTTTTACGTTTACTGACATCGAAACGAGTAAGATGATGCTTGTAAATAAAGTTCTCATATACTTTTAAAATGAAATTTATAATTGATTTTATTTACAAAGATAATGATTTTTTTGATGAAATCACGAAATAATGATTTCAATCTTTTTAAAAAATGTTTTTTATGGAAATTTGCAAAAATCCATTGAAAAACAATAGCAAATCAATTTGCCTTCAACACATGATATGGCTCAAGCAACTGCTGTTTAGTTTTCTTTCATATGTGAACTCGTCTGATTTCTAGCCACAAAAGGATATCACCGATCTGCAGTTAAGCTATCTGTGCATTTAGCAAAACAGATAATGGGGTGTATTCACGGCAAACAAGCCTTTGCACTTATCGCAATTGTCCTGTTGCCTTCAGGTATTTGGTGTGGGCCAGATATAATTTGCAACGCGATTCAACCAACGTGGCGGCTGCTTCACGCCAGATTGCCTGAGCCTCAAAATAATCGGACAATAATTCAACACCATTATCATAAGCGGATTTGGATATGCGAAGATTCTCGCTCGCCTGATCTAATGATTTTAAGGCTATCTTCTCTTCTGTCTGACATTCCTCTACTTCGTTGTGACATAAGGCGATTTCCAATTCCATCAATTCCGATTTCTCGGTCAGTTCCATTGCCGCCAATTGTGCGCGTGCCTTGGCTGAACGTACTTTATTGCCGCCCTCCCCAAAAGTGAGAAGGGGTATTTTTACCATTACGCCAATGGAAAAGCTACCATTGTCGATCAACTTCTTGCCAGCCAACTCACCACCGTTGGCATATACCAATCCACCATACAAAGCCACTGTAGGGAGATAGTCACTCTTTACCAAATCAATCTCTTCGCGAGCCAAATCTGCACGTTTCGACAAAATGGTATATTCGGGACGACGGCTTACATCTACATTATCATTCGGAGCACCACGGCTTTCATTGGCTGTGAAGGTCTCAATCTCTATCTTTGATGCTTCGGATAATGGCATACCGGTCAGATGACATAAATTCATGCGACATAGGAGATAGGCGTTGTCTGCTTTCTGCTTGCCTAGTTCTGCTTCATTAAGCTTGACTTGAACTTTCATGAGGTCATTACGAAGACGCAACCCATGGCGAACCGCACTTTCTACTGTTCGTTCCAACTCTTTAAGCATGGTATGGTAGCTTTCTGCCACTACATACATCTCCTTAGCACGTACGGCTTGCATGTAGGCCTCATCGATTTTTAATATTACATCATCCTCTGTCAAGCGAATATTCACACTTGCTATGTTCCTGCCAATTTCTGCCATGTTGATAGCACTCGTAATCTTACCGCCGGTATAGATTGGTTGGGTAATCTGAATCCCTCCCATGAACATGTTGCTAATCTTGAACTTCAGGTTTTGTGTGGGAAAATCAGCGTATTGAAGTAGTTTGTATGTACCGTCGGAATTTATTTGGACATTGGGAAGATAGGTGCCTGTAGATGAATTGAAAGTATAGATGGGCAGATGACCTCCCTCTATCTGAAAATTGGAACTACCCGTTGAATACAAGTCAGTTAATAGCAAATTCACGCGAGGAAGCCTTTTGCTGCGATATGCTTGAAGATCGTAACCGGTTTGGTCGAATGTTATCTTCGACATGACAATCGACCTGTTGTACGACAACGCCATCTCCTGGGCTTTTGACAATGACAATACGTCCAACATGGATGATTGGCCATATATGCAATTTGTTGTTAGCGATAACAATATTATAGATATTATCTTCTTCATCTAATTCTGTTTTTGTTTTTTACCAATTTTACTCTTGACGTTAAAGAAGGTGGCATAAAGAATTGGTATGTATATCAATGTGATTATCGTGCCTACAAACAAACCACCCATAATCGTAACGGCCAACGAACCAAATAGGGCATCTGGTATTAATGGAATCATACCCAATATGGTGGTTAGCGATGCCATCATTACAGGACGTAAACGACTCTTGGAACTGTTTATCAATGCTGTTATTGGCGTTACACCATTTTCCAGCTGGAGGTTGATCTCATCCATGAGGACTATGCCGTTCTTTATCATCATGCCAATCAGACCTAACACACCAATGATTGCAACGAATCCGAATGATTTCCCTGAAAACAATACGGTCGGTATGACGCCTATTACTATCAGAGGTACACAACAGAAGATTATCAGTGGCTTCTTATAGTCCTTAAGCAATATGATGAGGATGACTATCATCAGCAATATGGCAAGAGGGAAATTGGAGAATAGATAGCGCATGGACTCATCGCTCGCTTTTTTCTCGCCTTGCCAACTTAAACTATATCCTGGTGGTAATTCGATTGCTTCAATCTTTTTGGCTATTTCGGCACGTGCCGCTTCTGTGCCAACACCTGGCATCGGAGAACATTGGGCACGTTGAGTACGTTGACCATTATAACGCATAACTACCGGCTCTTCCCATATTATGTCTATGCCCTTTGACACCTGACGTAATGGAATCGTCTGAGTTATTTCCTCAATCAAATCGCTTTTGGATAGGTGGCCACTGACTAAAGACTGAAGGGTTTTGCGGTTAAATATCCTATTTAGATTCGGAAGCATACCGAAAACTCCAATATTGTCCAGGTTTTCCACATTATTGCCGTCTTCGTCGGTACATTTCACGTAGATGCTCTTACGGTTTATGCCGTCATAAAAGGTTCCTATAGGTATTCCACCAGTATATGCCATTAACGACAATGCTACATCGCTCCTGGATAAACCTGCATTACGTGCCTTAGGCTGATCGTATTTTATGTTCAAGACAGGCACTTTGGGCTCCCAATCTGTGGTTGGTAAATAAACTGAAGGGCTGTTGCGGATAATGGATAGGGCTGAGTCTGTCAATACGTGAAGAACTGATGGGTCGGGACCATGGAAACACACTTCTATCGGATATTTCTTGAACATCAAGTTGTAGCGTTTCAGTTTTATGTAAGCATCGGGAAAACGGGCATTCAACTCTTCCTGGATCTCATCTATGTTTGCTACTAAGTCTGCCGGACTTGTAAAGTCTATTATCAATTCTCCATACGACAAGGATGGAGTGGCTATGCTACGAACCAGATTGTAACGGCTGGGAGTACCGCCACAACTGCGGGTTATATGAGTTATCTCCTTACGGGTATTCAAATACGCTTCTATCTCTTTCAAGTCTTTATCTACTTCGGTCAAGTTGGTGCCTTCGGGAAGCTTATACTCCATGTATAACTGGTCGTATTCCATGTCGGGGAAGAAGGCTTGATCCAGGTATTTGTAACATAAGGCTGTAAGTATCAGACCGCCTATGCCTATCGCTATTGCTGCATAACGATAGCGTATGCCTGTCTTTAAAATCTTTTCTAACGCCTTGTAAACAAAACCATTATATGAATCTTCGTTCTTCTTCTTTTTTGATTTTTCATTCAGGGATGGGGTGGCTTTCTCCTCTGAAGCCTCAGGCTTCGAATCGCTAATGGCGACAACATCTCCTTCTGAATGGGAAACGGTTTCTGATTCTGTGATTACTTCATCTACAGACGTGAGTTGCTTGGATTCTTCTGTAGATTCATTCGGAGATTCTTCTGACGATTTGTTGTCATTGTCGTTTCTGCTGCTTGTGAGTGCCGAACGGGATTCTTTAGCTTTTCTTTTAGCTTCTTTCTTGGCTTTTGCAACCGCTTCCTCTTCGGGACTCCTGAGCATGTTCTTGGCTAGAATCGGAACGTGGATAAGTGCCAGAAACCATGACAGCAACAATGAAACTGCTATTACGATGAAGAGGTCGCGAACATATACACCAGCACTGTCCGGGCTCATGAATATTGGCCAAAATGCTAGAATGGCTATCATGGTCGCACCCAACAAAGGCATTGCTGTTTGTTTGCCAATGTTGGTAAGGGCTTCTTGTTTTGGAATGCCTTTCTGCAGGTCAATCAATATGCCATCGACTATTACTATGGCATTATCTACCAACATTCCCATTGCCAATATAAAGGCTCCTAAAGATACGCGTTGAAGTGTTCCATTGAAACCTTTCAAAATCAGTATCGAACCCAATACAATGGTGAGCAAACTGATACCTATGATTATTCCGGATTTGAAACCCATCGTGAATATCAGAACGATTACCACAATTAATACCGATTCCGCCAAATTGATGAGGAACGTATTGATGGCATTATCTACGCGCTCTGGTTGGTTGAACACTTTTTCAAACTTCACACCTACGGGAAGGCGATTCTGAAGTTCTGATATGGTTTTATCTACTTCTTTTCCTACTTTTATGACATCGTAAGTTCCGATGCATGCTATTGAAATACCTAATGCGGGATTGCCGTCACGATACATTTCATTGCGAGTTGGCGTAACATAGTCCTTATATACGTGAGCTATGTCACTGATGCGGAGCTGGTCGTCGTCATGCCCTTGGATAAGCATCAAGTTTATGTCCTCTACTGTCCTGAATTTGTCGTCAACTGTCACGCGAATCCTATTGTCACCGTTATTGTAATAACCGCTGTAGGCTGTCTTGTTCTGATTGTTCAGGGTTTGAATAACCTCGATAGGCATCACGCCCATATTAGTCATTTTGTCCTGCTCCAGCTCTATGAATATGCATTCTTCTTTTACACCATATATCTCGCAACGTGCCACGCCGTCGATATCCGATATGTTGCGCTTTGCCAATTCTGCATAGTCCGACATCTCTATATTGCTCAAACCATCACCTGTCAGACAGTAGAACATGCCATATACATCACCAAAGTCATCTCGCACGATTGGAGTACTTGCTTCGCTTGGAAGAGTGCTTGCCACATTGGCTACTTTACGACGCAATATGTCCCATTCTTGCTCTACTTCTTCATCGGGAATGGTTTTTTGCAATTCCACGGTGATAAGGCTCAAGTCACTCATCGACTGACTTTGGACACTGGAAATTGTGTGCATCTCGCGAATTGCTTTCTCAATCTTGTCGCTTACTTCCAACTCAACTTCATGTGCTGATGCACCAGGGTAGGTGGTTACTACCATCGCTTGCTTAACCTTCAGCTCGGGATCCTCAAGTTTGGGCATCTGAGTAAAACTCAAATAACCACCTATCAATAAGCATGCAATGAAAAAATGAATTAATTTGGGGTTTTTTAAAGCCCAGCCTGAAAAATCTATGTTGTTCATTGAATTCCTGTGTGTTGGTGAAGTCTTGTCATAGCAAATTGCCTATGTTGGATTTTGTGGTCTTGTCGGCTTCCTTAACCTTCTGACCAGGCTTTAAGAAACGAACGCCTGCGGATACCACTACCTCGCCGGCATTCAAGCCAGAACGTATCTCTATGTTGCCACGGGTGTCCAATTTACCTGTAGTGACAACGCGTGGCTTTACACTGCTCGTTTCCTTGTCGTATATATATACCAATGACTGGTCTTTGTACTTTATTACACAAGATGTGGGAATCCTAACGTTGCCACCAGATTCTTCTTTGCTGTAACTCACGTAAACCATCGTGGTCATGCCAGGGGTAATCATCGAAATGTCATAACCTTTCTTGAAACTGAAACGAAGCATGTAGAGTTGGCTTGCATTGGCTTCTTTACTTACACGAGACAAATCTAATGAATACATGGCGTCGGGAGTTACCTCAAACACACAAATCGCTCGTGTCATGCGAGATCTGCGAGCATAGTCGGAAGCCGGAATGAATACCTCTATCTCAATTCCTGAGGAACTGAAAAGAGACAATACAGGCATTCCGGCGCTTACGTTTTCCCCAGAATCATGCAACTTCGACTGGACATAACCTGAAATGGGAGAATATAACTTGCAATAAGTCACCTGATCACGATGGTGAGACAATTTCTGACTTATTTGGTCCAAACCATAACGAGCCTTGTCATAATTCGATGCTGTTGCAGTACCTTCTTCATACATCGATATAACGCGTTCGGCATCTGCCTTTATCTGTTCGTATTCTGCTTGAGTGGCTTCTAGCTGAACTTCATAATCGTGAGCATCAAGTTCAGCTATTAAATCTCCTTTTTTCACGTAATCACCTTCATTTACATATACTCTACTTATCGTTCCACTTACCTTAAAAGAAGGACTGGTGGTCTCTGATGGCTTGGTCTTACCTGGATAACTTACCATGCTCTCTTCACTTAAGGATTCTGCTATTGTGGTTTTGACATATTGAATGCTTTTGGATTTCAATTTCTTCTCTTTGCAACCAACTGCTTGAAAAGCAATGACGGGCATTACTGTTAGAAGTAATATGTACTTTCTGCTAATGGATGAAATTTTTCTAATTCTCATTTTATTGGATTTTAAGCACAAAAATAATAAATATTTAGCATTTAAAAAAGGTTAATTCGTACTATATTTATACCAATTTGTAATTATGTGGCTTTTTACTGAACATTTTTGCCTATTTGTACTTACTTTTACATTAATTTTTAATATATTTGTAATGATTTTTATCTTTATTTACCAAATTTTATACTACTAAATTACCAAATATACATGACGGGTGACAATGTTATTTATCTAAGAATACAGGGAAACGGCGAAAATGAGGAACTGTTCAAGACTGACCGGAAAATACATAAATTGGCACAGGGTGGTATGTTTATTTGTAATAAGGGAAATGTCAAAATAATTCTTAATGACCAAACTTTTGAACTTGAACAAAATACAATGGTTGTTTATTTCCCTTATTCAACATTGGAAATATTATTTCGCTCGGAAGATTTGGACGGAATCATAATGGCAATTGATCTGGAAAGCATTCAGCCCTTACTCTCAAAGATTACCGATATCGACTCCATAATGCACATTCGACAGGACCCTTTTACTTGCTTGACAGAAGATTGTAGATTGAGAATTTACAATTACATTCGAATGTATGAAAGACATCTTGAACTTGCACATACTTACGCTCTTAAAAATGAAAGAAGATTTTGGCAACTGAACAACATTCAGCTTGAAAATATTAAGACAAACTTGATTCTGCAAATATTTTTGGCATACACAGACAAATATGATTCTCCAAAAAACACTGTCAACAGGAAAGACGAAATAGTAAGGATTTTTCTTAATCATCTACAGAAACATTATATCGAACAACACGAAGTGGGATTTTATGCCAACCTTCAATGCATTTCAATGAGGTACTTTTCTTTTGTGGTTAGGGAAAGAACCGGCAAGACTCCTTCAAAATGGATATCATCAGCTCTTGCGAATGATGCTAAACATCTGCTTACAGATTCTAATATGTCGGTAAAGGAAATATCTGATATGCTTAAATTCCCAAATCAGTCGTATTTTGGAAAATGGTTTAAAACGAATGTGGGTGTGGGGCCTGTGGAATATAAGAAAATAAAGAATTTTAATTGATTTCATTTTTAAGGGCTGGAATTAAATATGTCGCAAGTCATCACTTCAAATAACAGGACTTATTATTGCAATTGCTCTACGATAGTGGCGTCAGTTGGAAGTCGTGTCGTTTTTTACGACAAGGTAGTGCATCGACTGCTGAAATGTGCCGGATGGTTTGGCCTACTCTTTCTGGCATTATTTTTTTCTGTCCTTGTGTCTTCGTGTGCTAACCAGAGGAACGAATCCGGAACTGAAAACGTTGATGAACTTAATTCTCTGGCATATCGCTTTTATTATGTCTCTCTGGATTCAGTCGAGAAATATGCCGGTAAAGCTTTTGATATTGCTCAACAGTGCAAATATGATGATGGAATATATGAAGCGCTTTGCAATTTGGCGTTCGCAAAATATATGAGACTTGATTATGTGCCAGCACAAGACAAGCTACAATTGGTTTTAGACAATTCCGACAACATACTTTATAAGTTTGTTGCTGATGTCATTTTGATGAGAATTTGTCAGAGACGATCAGAAAACAATGATTATTATGTCTATTACAATGAGGCGATTAAGAATAGAAACCGAATTCAGTCAGATATTGATAATATGTTGCCACGGCAGAATTTCATATTCAATTTTGCACTGTCTGAATTTGCATTTGCTAATTCTGTATATAATTATTATTCACATCCCGATACAAAGAATAACGACGACCTTGATTTCGTCATGAATAACTTGCACATAGTTGAAAATGATTCTGCACAGGAAGCCATGCTATACTTCCTTATCGGTAACTCTAGGATTATTGATGAACAAAGGCCTAAGGAGAATGTTGATTACCTAATAAAGGCGGCCGCATTGGCAAAGAACTCCAATATCAATTATGTTTTGGCTAAGGCTCTGTCGTCTATTGCTGAAGATTTGGCGAAACCTAATTGCTATAATCAAGATGATATTGCTTACATTAGGAATGTGCTTGTTGAATGTGATGACTCCTTGAATACTGCAGAATTGCCTCTTGCCATTGCTTACAGGGCGCTAGAGGACTTTGAAGAATACGGTTCGCTCTTTGATGTGTCACAAACTTATATAGCAATTGCCGAATATTATATAGAGAATGGTGATGCAGAGCAAGCCGTGAATAATATGGTTAAAGCTCTTGATTGTGTTAATGAACACCACAAAATCGTTGCTGATGACGGTGATGTGCTGTTTCCTGAATATAATCCCGATTATGGGGATTCCTTGTCTGTTGAGCAGAAGTGGATAAGGAATGGAGTGGTTTGTGTGCCTGAATGGATTATTGACGTTAGGGAACATTTAAGCCTTGCATTTGCTCTTTGGGGGCATAGGGAAGATTCTTTTTTCAACAGAAATATATATCTTGACCTACTGAAGGAAACGAGACAGGATGCCAGGATGGAACAGGTATATGACACTCTGCAGAAGGAACAAAGCGATTTGAATTCATACATGATTCTCGCTTCCGCAATTTTGTTGATGTGTATTCTGGCGTCATATCTGCTGGCCAAGAAAATCAAGCAAAAATTCATTAAGAATTATCTTAATGAGAAAATGGCGGTTGAAAATGAAATGCAGAGATGGAGAATGAAAACCGATGAGGATTTTTCATCATTGGAGGAAAAACAGGAAATGGCCAATGCCGAGAAACTCTCGAATGAAAGAAGACTGGAAGAACAAAAAAGACAATATATCAATAAGACCACTTGTTTGGCTATTGTATATGCCATTACTCCTTTCCTCGACAGGGCGGTAAACGAAGTAAGAAAATTGAGAAATGACATAACGTCGTTTAAAGGAGAGAAAGAGGAGAGAAAAATGAAAATCCACGAGAAATTGGAGTATATTGATGAACTCATTCAAAGAATAAATCTCTATAATGACATTCTTGCTAATTGGATTAAGATCCGACAGGGTGAAGTAGCATTGAACGTGGAGAAATTTGAACTTGGAAAGCTGTTTGATATCATGGCTAAGAACAACAGGATGTTTTTGGCCAAAAACATTCAATTGCAAGTCTCTCACACTGATGCCGTCGTTAGAGCCGACAGGGCGCTTACATTGTTTATGATTAATACTTTGCTCGACAATGCCAGAAAATATACCGATGAGGGGGGGACTGTGAAACTGTTCACGGAAGAAAATGATGACTATATTGATATTGTAGTTCAAGACACTGGCAAGGGAATGTCGGAGCAGGACGTTAACACTATTTTGCAAGAAAAAGTTTATGACGCCAATAAGATTGGGGAAATGAATGATGAGAATTTGAAAAAAAATAAGGGCTTTGGCTTTGGAATCCTTAATTGTAAGGGAATTATCGAAAAATATAAAAAGACCAGTGATGTGTTCAGGGGTTGTAAGTTTGGATTGGAAAGCAAGCTGGGGCATGGAAGCAAATTCTACTTCAGGCTTCCGACTATAAAAAAGAAAATCCTGGCTTTATTTATTGCCTGGGGTTGCCTACATTCCATTTCTTTCGCTTCATCAAATGTTGATAATGTGAATAATGCTTCGTTTGATGCTTTGGAAAAGGATTCGTCAGTGAACTACAAAGAAATGGGAGATTCTATACATCAAAAAGCTAGTGATTATCCCGACGATCCATTGATCTACAATGCTATGGATTATGCTGAACTGGCTTATCGATCCAATCAAAAAGGTGAATGGGAAATGGCTCTCCAATATGCAGATTCTGCATGTGAATGTCTCAATGATTATTATATCAACAATAGTAAGGAACATCATTACGTCATCAAATTGTACGACTCAAAGAACATGCCCGATATTGATCTTTGGAATTCTAACTTCCAAACTGATTATCAGACAATCCTTGATTTGAGAAATGAAGCGGCTATCGCTGCTATGCTATTGGGAGACGTTAAGGTCTATAAATATAACAATGAGATTTATCATAGATTGTATAAACTCATGACATCCGACCCTCTACTGGATAATAAATGCGAAGATACACAACAGACAATCACTAATCATAAGATTTTGTTTGTGGTGCTTATCGTGCTCGTATTTTTGGGCTTGATGATTTTCTCATTCATATATTATCAAAAGAACATGATGCCTATATTTGAACTAAGACAAATTCTGGAGTTGAATAGGCAAATTTTTAACAATGAGGATGAAAACCGCTTGGCTAACATTATTCATGAGGGTATGGACAACATAAGGAAAGCTGATGGAGTAATTGTTATGACAGGAAAGGATAATATTATATATTCTGATGCTTGCCCGCAAGTGGAATATATTATCCCTATCTTAAAAGATGCATACGCTAATAGAGAACAATATGTCATTGACAATGGGAAAAACAGGATATATCCCCTTGTCGTGGACAACGGAAACTGTATAGGCTCAATTGCTTTTGTTATGCATAATGATACCGATAACCAACAAGACGATAAGCTTTTCAATTTGATTGCCCAATATACTGCCATTAACATCTTCTATTCTAAGGTTAGAATGGAAAAAATTAACGATGATATTGAGATCATACAAGACGAGAAACGCAAGGCTGAAAGGGAAGGGAATATTGTGCATGTACAGAATCTCGTTATCGACAATACTTTGTCAACCATCAAGCACGAAACTATGTATTATCCTAACAGAATTAAGCAGATAGTTGACAAAATGGCGAATCTGGATGATAATCGATTCGAACAGGAAAAGGAAGATTACGTGAATACTATGTATGAACTTGTTAATTATTATAAGGAAATATTCACAATCCTGGGAGACTGCGCCGCAAAGCAAATTCTTAAACCGATGTTTAAGAGAAGGACTATCAAAATTGCTACTTTGCTGGAGGTGGTCAAGAGAATCATTCAGAAATATAACAAGAAGCATGAGGCTGATATAGGCATTGAATGGAACAATGTTGATGACGAGTTGATGGGACAAGAGGTCGTGGCAGACGAAACCATGTTGGTTTATCTGATTGAAAATGTGATTGAAGCGGTTTTGTCTGATAAAAAAGATGGTTCCTTAATCTCCGATTTTGACAAATCAGAGGATTTTATTAAGTTTGCATTTGCGTTTGAACATAATAATGTCACGAATGAACAGTTGAAGAACATGTTCTATCCTGAAGTGCTCAAATATGATGAAAATAATGATAGGCTTATTGGAGCTCAGACTTTGCTTGCTAAGCAGATTGTAAGAGAACACGACGAACATGTTAGAAGGGGATGCAGGATTTATGCCGAGCATATCAATCAAGATGGTGCTGGAATTAGAATTTCATTTACGATTCCTGCGAACAGGACGAGTAAGAATAGTTATATTGCATAAAGAGAACGATTAATCAGATTTAATTATATATGGATAAGTTTAAAGTTGTTATCGTCGAGGATGTAAAACTCGAATTAAAGGGTACTGAGGAGATTTTCAGAAATGAGATACCTCAAGCGGAAATTATTGGAACGGCTCAAAATGAGAGCGATTTCTGGATGATTATGAAACAGGAAGTCCCTGATCTTGTTTTGCTCGACTTGGGATTGGAAGGTTCTACCACCATAGGAGTGGATATTTGTAGAAAATTGAGAAGACAGCATAAAGACTTGCATATTCTGATTTTCACAGGAGAAACTCTCAACGAAAAGCTTTGGATTGATGTCCTGGAAGCCGGTGCAGATGGGATTATACTTAAAAGCGGAGAACTGCTGACTAAGACTGACGTGCAAAGTGTCATGGATGGAAAGAAACTCGTGTTTAATCAACCTATACTCGAGAAAATATTGGCTCGATTTAAGCGTTCCGTTCTTAACGAAACCGGAAGACAAGAGGCGATTGTCGATTATGACATCGATGAATACGATGAGAGATTCTTGAGACATCTGGCATTGGGATATACTAAAGACATGATCGCACAATTGAGAGCTATGCCTTTTGGTGTCAAGTCGCTTGAAAAACGTCAAAATGAACTGGTCAACAAATTGTTTACCAACAATGAAAGACTGAATGGGGTGAATGCTACGCGACTTGTGACTAAAGCTATACAACTCAGAATTTTAGACATCGACAAACTGGAGCCTGATGAAGATTGACTTGAAGAGAACTATCAATCTCATCCCGTTTTTCTTCTCCTTTTTGATTATAATGATTGCCATTTTGTCGTGGCTTGGCAGTATTTGGAATTTATTTGGAGAGGGATGTAGAAACTTGATTGATGGAGACGGACTGAGATGGTTCGTCGCAAACTTCATGAAGAATATCAAACAGGCACCATGGGAATACATTTTTCTGATCACTTTAACAATTAGCGTTGTTAAGGAAGCCGAAATTCTTGAGTTCTACAAGAAAACCATGTCTCTTAAAAGAAAAAGGGCATATATGATTGTGATTGCATTAACTGTCATAGTCTTGGCACTGGTCATTATAGTTAATCTTTTGCCAGGAAACATATTGCTTACCGCATTTGGAAGATATGGCAACTCACCATTGCAGAACGGCTTGATTCCGTTGCTGGCTCTTTTCTTGGTATTTGTTTCATTGGTATTTGGATATACTTCTGGCAGATTTTATGGATTCGAGGACATGAGTAAGGCATTGAGTGCCCTTATGGCTAAAATAACCGACTATTTAGTCACATTGATAGTCGCGGCACAGTTGGCTGCTGTTGTTGAGTTCGCTTTTGGCGATTTGCCTCTGTGGCAAAACAATGCTGCGTTAATAAATGCTTTGTTACATTGTCTGCTTTTTTATCTTCCTTGGGGATTACATGTCATTTGTGCTTATAGAAGAATATGAAATTTAAGGTTTTATCCATGTTGTTTTGTTCATTGGTGATCCTTGCGAAAGCGGAGGATAACGATTCGATTCAGGATTGGGGCCTTCAATTCACGGTTAATCCGGCTATTGTACCTAAAATGGACAAAGAAATAAAGGAAATTCTCATAAATAAAAATGTAGTGACTGTCGGAGCCCAATTTAGAAAGGTTTCATTGCCATATCAGCAAGATGTATATGCGCGCGACTTTGGTTTTCCCACTTTCGTATATGGAATTAACTACAACTTCTATAATAATATTAAATTCCATAGGGATGAGAATGCACATCTGGGATTAGGTGAACCGGTTGACTATTATTCAACTTTGGGTAACTCCGTTTCTGCTTATGCATCATTCGAAAGACCTTTCGTCAGAAAAAAACATTGGGAATTCGACTATGCTTTCAATATGGGGATGGGATATTCTCATATTAAATACAATCCGAAAAATCAAGTGGATAATCTTATGATTGGGGGACATCTGTTGATTTATTTTGGTGCCGGATTACATGCCACTTATAGATTCCTGAAGGATTGGGGAGTCAAAGCTGGTGTCGATTTCAATCACCACAGCACTGGAACATTGGGAAGGCCTAATAAGGGCTCAAATGCCATCGGACCTATGTTTGCCCTTGTATATTACCCTTACTACGACAAATTACTTCAAACTGATGAGTTTATGGCCGACAGAACGTTCAACAAATCTAAATATCTGAATTTTTCAGTGAATGTGGGGCTGAATACGTTGTACGAAGATTGGGTTCATACCCAATTCGACACATCGCCAGATAGCCCGGATTATAGGACGAATGATTTTAAATACTACACCGTATATACTCTGCAAGCTGATTATATGTACAGATATGCCAGAAGATGGGCTTCGGGAATTGGGTTGGATTTGTATTATTTGAGTTATATGAATCATATCAAGAATATGGATGAAAGTAAGGGATATAATGATAAGCATAGTCCTGTTTCTGTCGGAATTTCTGCAAAACACGAAACCTTTTATCATAATCTGTCTCTTGCAACCTCTTTAGGTTATTATATCTTTAGGCAACAAGGACATAAAGGTAAGCAAGTTGAAATGCCATTTTATGAAACTGTTGGATTAAAATACCATTTCGACAGATTGAATGGTATGACGGTTGGAGCTTTTGTGAGAGCACATGCCTTTAAGGCTGACCATACTGGTATCTCCGTTTCATATCCTATACAATTGAAATGACAACTAGATGTCTTAATAAATTATCATAAGTTTTTTCTAAGTATGAATTACAAATTATTGTTTGTCTCACTATTTGGCTTTTCTTTGTTATGTGCCTGTAAACAAGGTACTAAAGTGAAAAATGAAGATGAAGGGGATAGTATCCAAAATGGGGAAATTGAAAATGTGATGCAGGAACTTCCTGATACCGCTTTCAACTCTGTAAGGAATCTGAAGTATGAAATACACAATGTTGATTCCTTGGAAAGACCTCTCAAGTCTTTCGCGGATATCTATGCTAACGACAAGAGTGCATTGACTTTCAGAAAGAACCTGAAGAGAGATGCTGATTTCTACGGAGTCATACAAGGCACGCCAACTAAGATTAAAGTTGATTGGGTCTTTAATACTGAAGTGGACAACAGGAAAACTAGGCTAGGCACTTGGGCCGGAGGCACGGGATGGAGTGGACAGCCTTTATATGTACATTGGACTCCTGAGGAAGTAACCGAATTTAAGGCTAAGGCCAAGAATCTTACACCTGATTTCTCTGAAGATGAGATCCTTGTCGGGTCGCTTTGTTCGAAAGTTTATTTCTTGAATCTGAATAATGGAAAGGCATCAAGAAAGCCTATTGACGTGAAGAATGTGCTTAAAGGCACTATGTCGCTGGATAGGGAAATGAAAAACCTTTACGTAGGTCAGGGGGTGCCACACGAACAACCATTCGGAACACTCTGTATCGACCTCTTCACACAAGAATATAATATGATGGTGGGAACGAATGCCGGTGCATGGAGAGGATGGAATGGATTCGACTCTTCTGCAATTATCGCTGGAGGTTATCTCTTCTGGTGCGCAGAAAATGGCACTGTGTACAAATACGAACGTGAAAGAGCGAATGTGAAATTGGTTAGCTCAATCAAATATAGGTATAATGGTGTCGCGCCTGGTATTGAGTCTAGTTTATGTGTATATCGCAACTATGGATTCTTCGGTGACAACAATGGAAATATCATTTGCTTGAATCTTAACAACATGAAACCTGTTTGGCTTTATTCCAACCATGATGATTCTGATGCAACGATAGTTTGCAAGGAAGAAAATGGAACACCATATTTATATGCTGGCTGTGAAGTCGATAAGCAGGGCACAAAGGCCGATTGCCATCTGATTAAACTTAATGCTTTGAATGGAGACTTGGTGTGGGAAAAAAACATTCCATGCCAAAGATATATAATAGGCTCCAAAACGCTCGATGGAGGACTTTATGCTACACCTCTTCTCGGAAGAGGCGACTGCGAAGGAATGGTTTTCTATAATATTACAAGAAATAATGCCGCTAAGAACCAAGGTGAATTATATGCTCTTAATTCCAACGACGGTAGTGAGGTTTACACCACTGGATACAAGACGTGGGCGTGGTCATCACCTGTGGGATTCTATAATGAAAATGGAGAAATGTATATCTTCACGGGCGACGCGGCAGGAAACGTATATCTTATTAGAGCCAAGACTGGAGAAATTATTTATACTGAAAAGGTTGGAAATAATTTCGAATCTTCTCCTGTGGTCATAGGAAATGCTGCAATTGTCGGTTCTAGGGGAAATGGAATATATAAGTTCGTAATTCAGTAATTTGAATGATGCAACATTTCTGAAATAAGGTACGAAACACATAAATAAGTTATATAAATGCGCTTATTTCTGTTGCAATGAAATTGGTGTCTTTCAAGGCATCAATTTCATTTTCTTATGTGTTGGAGAAGATCTGCTACCACAAACGTACTGCCACCTACAAAAATAAAATCATCGGCAGAGGAGTCCGACATGGCTTTATCGTATGCTTCTGCTACTGACGGGTACGAGTCGCCCTGAAGTGAATGGGCTGATGCCCGTTCTTTTAGCATTTCATGATTCAACGCTCTTGAAACTGATGCTTGACAAAAATAATATTTGGCTTTTATCGGAAGTAAGGACAAAACACCATCGATGTCCTTGTCACTGACCATGCCTATTACTATTCTTAATGTTTTGCATAGTTGATTTCTCAATTGGGTGCTTAAATAACTAAAGCCTCCAACATTATGGCCTGTGTCGCAGAATACACGAGGGGATTTGTTTAAGCATTGCCAACGGCCTTGCAAACCGGTGTTGACTATCACATTCTCAATACCTTTTTCAATACTTTCTGTTGTTATTTTCCGAAATTTATTCTGGAGGATTTTTACCGAACAAAGTACTGTATTTATGTTTTTAGATTGGCAATAACCGCCTAATGGACAATATAAAACCTTAAACCATGAAAGAATAATGCCTATTTTGCCATCTGGATATAACCTGTAGTCGGTTATGTTGCGTTCTTCTTCTGCGTATGTGATTGGCGATTTTAATGGAAGAGCCTTGCTGTCAAATACTTGACGGGTAACTTTGTCCGCTTCTCCAATTACTACTGGTTTGCCACGTTTTATTATACCGGCTTTCTCATAAGCTATCTCTCGTTTGCTTTTGCCTAAGAGATTCGTGTGGTCTTTACTGATATTTGTAATTATGCTCAGTTCTGGATTTATGATGTTCGTACAATCAAGTCTGCCACCTAAACCTACTTCAATCACTGCTACGTCAACATGTTCGTCTGCAAAATATTTGAAAGCCATGGCGGTGGCAAGTTCGAAAAAGGATGGATGCAGTGGTTCAAAAAATGAACGTTCGGATTCAATGAAGTTGGTGACATATTCTTCATTCACCATCTCACCGTTTATTTTTATACGTTCACGAAAATCCAATAAATGGGGTGATGTGTATAAACCTACTTTATACCCTGACTCCTGAAGGATTGAAGCCAATAGATGTGAACATGAACCCTTGCCGTTGGTACCGGCAACGTGTATGGTTTTGAACTTGCGGTGAGGGTGACCGAAATGATTATCTAACTCGCAGGTGTTGAACAATCCTGGCTTATATGCACCGGCACCGATGTCTTGAAACATAGGGGCACTATTGTACAAATAATCTATGGCCTCTTTATAATTCATGGTTTTAAATATATGTATTCTAACAACTCCCAATATCTCCCAAGGTCTTTCAGTAATCCCTTTGCTCCTGGCATCTCCCTTTACTCTTCATGTTCATCTGTCTATTCAAAATACGAACGCAGTTTCTTTTCTATCTTTTCTTTGCTAGATTGAGATGGAGTAAAGGAAGAATCATTCTTCATCATTTCTATTCCATTCTTAATCGATGAAGAAGGGGATTCTGGGATGTAAACACTGATGTTTATGATCTCATCTCCTTTGCCACGGTTGTAGCCTTGAACTTCGGGCAATCCCTTGCCACGAAGGCGGAGGGTCGTTCCTGGTTGGGTACCCGGAGATATGTTTATTTTTGCACGCCCGTCAATGGTCGGTACTTCTATGGCTCCTCCCAAAACGGCTTGAGGTATGCTCAATATCAAATTATATATTATATTCGAACCTTGACGTATGAAACGAGAGTCTTCAATCTCTTTTACAACCACATGTAAATCACCGGCTATGCCGTTGTGACGACCGGCACCGCCTTTGCCGTCTAGTTGCAACATCATGCCGTCTTCAAGACCGGCAGGGAAATGTACTTCTACTATGTTCTCGCCTGCTACGATGCCCTCACCGCCACAATGAGGACATTTGTTCTTTATTACAGTGCCTTCTCCATTACAATGACTGCAAGTCGTTTGAGATTGCATCATGCCTAATATGGTGCGTTGCTGACGAATCTCAACACCGCTGCCGTTACAGTGCGGACAAGTGCTTGTTTGTCCGTCGGAACTACCACTACCATGGCAATGTGGACAAGTGACATCGGTCTTTACTTTGAATTTCTTCGTTGTGCCGGTTAGAATCTCATTCAAGGTTAATTCCACTTTTAGGCGTTGGTCACGACCACGATATACAGGCTTGCTGCTACGACGGCTACTATAACCGCCGAAACCGCCTCCAAAGCCACCAAAACCACCGAAAATGTCGCCAAACGCGCTGAAGATGTCGTCCATGCTCATGCCGGCACCGCCAAACCCTTCTGCACCGTCTATGCCTGCATGACCAAATTGGTCATAGCGTTGACGCTTCTCAGGATCACGCAATACATTATACGCTTCTGCCGCTTCCTTGAATTTGCTTTCAGCGTCTTTGTCATCTGGATTCTTGTCTGGATGATATTTCAAAGCCATCTTACGATAGGCTTTCTTTATTTCGTCTGCACTTGCGCTCTTGTCCACGCCCAGCACTTCATAATAATCTCGTTTTGCCATCTTGTTTGTTTATTCTGCTACTGCCACTTTCGCGTGACGGATTACTTTGTCATTTAATTTGTAACCTTCTTGTACACAATCGATAACCTTACCACGTAAATCGTCTGGCTGACCGGGAACCATGGCTATGGCTTCATGGACATTCACGTCAAATGTCTCACCTACGGATTCTATCTTGGTTAAGCCATGTTTGTTTAATGTGTCTTTCAGTTTGTCAAATATCAGTTGGACTCCCTGAAGGGAAGAATCCGTGTCTGGATTGCCAAGCATGTTCTCTTCTGCTCGTTCTATGTCATCTAAAACAGGGAGAATGGAGATGATTACCTTTTCACCACCATTCAGAATCAGTTCTGATTTTTCTCGCAATACCCGTTTGCGGTAATTGTCAAATTCTGCAACTAAACGAATGTATTTATCCTGATATTCCTGCTTTTCTTTTTCACATTGCTCCAGTTCCTTTTCAAATGATGGCTCAGGGCAATTGTCTTTTTCGGATGACTGTTCTTCGGTAGCTTCAGAAGTCTCTGAAGAGTCGTTTGTCGGTTCCTCTATTGTTTCAGCTGTATCATTCGTGCTTTCAGGATTTTCCTGAATTTCTTCTTGTTTCATAACTTCTTTTTCTGTGTCTTTAATGGATTTTGCTTGCTTTTCTTTATTCGTTTTCATGATGATTAAGTTTTATAACTTAAAAATGCAAAATTTGTTCCAATCACATAAATGGAAAGTACTGCTGACACTCTGTCATTTATTTGTCAGATTATCCCAGAGATTCTAAATTATAACTCTTGGGTAAAGGGCGACAATTGTAACTGGAAGCCATTGACTCGCCGTATGCACCGGCACTGCGGATGGCAATCAAGTCATTACGTTGGCTAAATGGCATCTTGTAATCCTTAACAAACACGTCGCTCGATTCGCATATGGGACCAACTACGTCGTAGGTCTGATAATCGTCTGAAGGGTGGGGGATATCACTTAAACGTATGTTTCCGCATTTACTTATATTTTCAATCTTGTGAAAGGCGTTATATAATGCAGGACGAATCAGCTCGGTCATGCCGGCATCAATCATCAAAAACTTCTTCGTCGTCGCTTCTTTTATGTATAAAGTCTTGGAAATCAAACTGCCACACTGACCAACAATCGCTCGTCCTAGTTCGAAATGAACTTGTTGGCCATTGCGTAATGCAAGATTGTTTTTAAAGGTGGAAAAATAGCTGTTGAAATCTGGAATCGGATGTGAATTGGGATTTTCATAATCTATACCTAAACCTCCACCTACATTTATCACCTCTACATACAATTTTGATTTGTCGAGTATATTCTGTATCTCGTTTATACGCTTACATAAAGCTTTAAAGTCGTCCATGTCAAGAATCTGACTGCCTATGTGAAAATGCAAGCCACGGAACTTCACGTGCTTCAAGGAGTGAGTGTATGTGATTGCTTCCAACATAGAATCAAGGGAAATGCCAAACTTGTTTTCGGCCATACCGGTGGTTATGTTGGTGTGTGTATGTGCTGCTACGTCCGGATTTATACGCAAGCATACATTGGCGATTTTGCCCTCATCTCCGGCTATGGCATTTATGACATCTAGTTCGGCCTGACTTTCTACATTGAAACTGAAAATATTGTTCGATAGTCCAAGTTGTATTTCCCAATCACTCTTGCCTACACCGGCGAATACAATGTCCTCGCCTTTGAAACCGGCTTGCAGGCTTGTCTCAATCTCTCCTCCACTTACACAATCTATTCCAAAACCAAATTTCTTTATGCTTTTTAGTATCAAAGGATTGGAGTTGGCTTTAATTGCGTAATGCACATGAAAATTCTTTGTCTCTTTGGTAGATTCCACTATAGTCGACAAAGTATTCTCTAATAATTCTATATCGTATAAATAATATGGAGTACGTATAGATGATAATGTCTGTATGTCCATTTATTTATTATTTTTCGGTCGAATGACAGGTTTGGGTTAATTCGCGTTGGAGAACAACGTCGCTGATAAGGCTTGAAGGGCGCGCTTCTTGTCCTCACCCGATACTAAAAATGATATGTTGTGAGTACTGCCGCCATAGGAAATCATACGAACCGGTATGCTCTTCATCGCATCTGTGGCTTGAGTCTCAAATCCCACATTATGCCAGTCTAAATCACCTACTACACAGATTATGCACATGTCCTCATCTATTTTCACAGTCCCGAATTTCTTTAATTCGTTTACTATTTGGGTCAAGTGAGTTGTGTTGTCGATGGTAAGAGATACTCCGACTTCTGAAGTACATATCATGTCTATGCTTGTCTTGTAGGTCTCGAAAATCTCAAATATCTTGCGCAAGAATCCATGGGCAAGGAGCATGCGGCTGGATATTATGTTGATTGCGGTGATCCCGTCCTTGGCTGCTACCGCCTTAAACCTCTTGTTTTCTGTTTTGTTGCTTATGACGGTGCCTGGAGCACTCGGATCCATGGTGTTGAGCAATTTCACAGGAATGCCTGCGAATTTGGCTGGCTGTATGCATGTGGGATGAAGGATTTTAGCTCCGAAATACGCCAATTCTGCCGCTTCTTCAAAATGCAAATTGCTTACGGGAGTGGTGTCATCAACTATGCGTGGGTCGTTGTTGTGCATTCCGTCTATATCTGTCCAAATCTGAATTTCACTGGCCTTCACTGCCGCTCCTATCAGGGAAGCCGTGTAGTCTGAACCGCCACGTTGCAAGTTGTCCATCTCTCCGTAGGCATTACGACATATAAAGCCTTGGGTTATGTATATTGACTTGTTCGGATTTTTCTCTAGTTGCAAGTTTAGACGTTCTATTATATACTCAAGGTCAGGCTCTCCGTTTTTATCGGTACGCATAAATTCCAAGGCTGGAAGAAGACAAGCATTGATGCCACACTCCAATAAATAGTTTGTCACCATATGGGTAGATAACAACTCACCTTGACCTACTATGATCTTCTCTTCATACATGGTGAAGATGCCCTTGGTGAAAGAACGTATGTATTCGAAGATTTCATGCAAGGTTGACCATGTTTTCTGTTTGTATTCTTCGGTGGTGTATAACTCTTCTAAATGTTTCTTGTATTTGGCTTCTAGTTGGTTGATGGTTTCATGAGCGCCCTCAGGGTTCTTTTTGTATAAATAGTCTGAAATCTCTACCAATGTGTTTGTCGTACCCGACATGGCGGATAAAATAACAATCTTCTGCTCTCCGTCGTTTATAAGGCTTACCACGTCTTTCATGCGCTGTGGTGTACCAACAGACGTTCCTCCAAATTTTAATACTTTCATTTGTGATATGTTTGTTTGTTTTTTATGCGTTTTTGTCTGCTATTCTTCTTCTTTCTCTCTTTTCTCTAATAGATCTTCTACTGATTCCAAAATTTCCGTCTCGTCAATAATTTCTGCTTTTTGATCTTCC
>FLNY01004994.1_pt1 | contig 57888 bp, 48 predicted proteins | sample 1140381 | NCBI WGS metagenome assembly FLNY01 (sample SAMEA3878172, study PRJEB12797) | bioreactor metagenome | biome: Moose rumen | place: Sweden | collected 2011-10
ATGAGGACTATCAAGGAGAGAGAGGAAGATTTGCTGAACTATTACGAAACCTTCGTCACCAACGCATCGGCTGAGTCGCTCAACTCTGGCATCAAGGGCTTCCGTGCAGAACTGCATGGCATCTCTAACCTGCCGTTCTTCTTCTACAGAGTCTGCAAGATTTATGGATGACTGGTGATACCCCTCATTTTATGCTGTCATGCATGGTCTTTATGGGGGCTGCCACGGAAAAATCCGGGTGCGCCCTTCGGCATGTCACCGCTCCAGCCGTGGCCGATGTCCCAGTGCTCGTCATATACGAACTCGAAGTACGGTAAAGCGAATTCTTCCTCCAGCAGCATCGTCAGCTCGTCTTTAATAGGCTCCGCCCACTTACCTACCAGCACGATGAATTTGTCAATGGTCCAGGCCACGCGTCCACGGGGCACCTGTGTGTAGTCACCCTTGAACTTTGTGTCGAGGTGCTTCGCCTGTGCCCGGAAGTATTCCTTTGCCCAAATTGATCGGTGCAAGTGCGGATAGTTGATAAAGGGCTTTCCCTTCTCTGCAGCCTCCTCCACCTCACGGGGCGTCAGTTCCTTCTTCCGCACGCCAAACAGACCATGATCCTCCGTATCGTACCAGAAGATTCCCACGCACGGCATTGGCTCATCGAAGGACTTCATGTCCTCCATCTGCGCCTTGTGGTCTTGATTGTTGAGTTGGGTCATTTATTCTTTACCTTAATCCCTTATGAGGGAATGTCTTAACGAGGCCCGCACAGGTCGGGTGCCATGCACGGACCTCTTGATGAGAATCTAATTACAGTGCATGATAGCCGCCGGTTTTCTTACTGCCACGGTGCTCTATCAAACCTCGTTCCGTCAGCACCTTCACGTGCCGCTCGACCGACTTGGCGGGAATGCCGGTCTCGTCCGATATTCCCGGCACATTCAGACCCGGATGGGACTTTATCGCATCCAGCACCGTCTGCTGAACCGCAGAAAGTTCTGTGGGAATATCTGAGGGAATATTTTTCTCCACAGGCTTGGTCTTACGCCTAATAGCAAAGTACCGTCTCCGGAACTTCTCCGAGGCCTTAATGAGGCGACCTTCTGCATAATGCATGAAGCCAGCAGCCTTATGTTCTGTGTCATCCTCGATGGAGGGCAGCAGCCTCTGCATCGCATAGTAAATCTTCTCCGCCTCTTCGACGCGCCCCTGCTCCAGTCGGAGCTTGAACACATCGCTGGCCGTCCAGAACATACACAGGGTGGTGAACTTCCCTTTGTGTTCGCGGTATAGCGGACGAATGGCCTCGTAGGCCTCCTCGATCCTTCCCTGCTTGCGCAGGTCGAATATATCCTTTACTGTCATAGTCGTAAAGGATTAGAAGGTGAGGTGCGTTTCGCCGGCCCAGTCGGTATTCACCGTCACACTGGTTACCGAGGTCGATGACGAGCCGGAGCCGTTGAAGAAGGCGCCCGTGAGCCACGTGATGTGGTTCTGTTCCATGGGCACGTCGAACTCGCGCACGTAGAGTTCATTACCACTGGCATCAAGAGCCGTCACCTTCAGGGCGATGTTGTCCGACGTCTCGTGCAGGAAGGTGTAGAGGTCGAACTGTCGGCCATCGCCGGTCACTGCACTGGGCGAAGCCACATCGAACTTTACCGTCTGCTTGCTGTTCACGCTGCCCAAGCCGGTGTAGGCATTGAATGCGCCAGAACCGCCAGTGTAGTAGAACTGCAACTTCTTGACTTCCGCAGGGAATTCATCCGTGATGACGAAACTGCATCGGGCTACGATGCGTTCGAGCGTCACGTCAACCTCCCAGGATTCTTCAGGTTCGATGGTGATGTCGCCACTTGAGAGGAACGTGTCGGTATAGCCCTGAGCATTGGTGAACGATATCTTCAGAGGGTTCGTTGATGTGGGGTTGCCGTTGGCGCTGTGGCCCACAACCACCAGCTGGTAGTCGCCCTCGTCAAGTTGGAACGAAGCCGTGCCGAACCCCGCATTATCCGAAGTCTGGTTGACCATCTTCGCCCGCGAACCGTCCGTATTGTATATCAGGAAGTTCAGTCGGGTACACACTTCTGAGGCTGGCTGAGCGGCACGCGTCAGGCTGCCAAACGGTGTCTTCTCGATTTGGAACACCCGCACGCGCAGGTTGCCGTCAGGCTCTCCTGTCGTCTCATCGTCGGAGAAAATTGCCTTTTCACAGGAAGTGAAGACCAGAGCGGTCAGCACGGACATAAGTGCGACGAAGGCACTGAAGGAAAATATACTTTTCTTCATAGTCGTGCCCTCCCCGATTAGAATGTGTCGTCATATTCGTCCAACCAAGCGGTTTCGACTTGGAAAGCACTGCTGACACTCTCGTTCGTGTACATCGCACCGGTGAGCTTTGTCACGCGGTTGCGCTTGAAGGGTACATCCTCGACCAGTTTCGAGAAGACTACGTTGCCGTCCTCATCCAGCGTCTCGATTGTGATGTCCATCGTCTGCTCATCGGTCGAGAGAAACAGGTAGCTGTTCGACAGCGAAGTGGCTCCGACTGCCGTACTGATGGCCACGGCATTGCTGAATCCAGCATCATCGGTGGCGAGACCCGTTGTCGGGCTGAAGCTCTTGCCACCGGCAGCGAACGTCATGCGGACGCTGTAGGCAGGGTTGGTTCGGGTATCGGACGACTGCACCTGCAACTTCGACACCACGCGACTGAGTGTCGCACTGACATCGACAGCATTGGTGTTCGTGATGTTCACCGTCTGTGTCGTCACAAACGTCTCGCGGGCAGGGTTATCTCCAAACGTAGCCGCAGTAGGGCTTGTCAGCGTAATGGCTGGTTCACCGTCATTGAGTCCATGTCCGATGACCACCATCGTGTAGCTGCCCATAGGCAGACTCAGCGAGAACTCACCGAAGGTCTCACCCTCTTCCAGCGCACCCTTTGTCTGGGTCGTCTTGTACGTCTCCGTAGTGCCGATGTAGAATGCCAGCGTCAGCGACTTCACTCCGCTGTAGTCAGCCGCATCCTGTGCTGCTCGCGTTGTTCCACCGGAGAACTCTTCTTGTTCCACCGAGAACCCGCTCACGCTCACCGTCACCGGTGCCAGCGCCTGCCCGTCAGAAGGATTAACACTTGAGTCCAAAGACTCGTCATTGCTGCACGAAGCAGCCAGCAGCATGAATGCTGCGAAGAAAAACTTAACGTTCTTCATAATGTTTAATTGTTTTGAAATTAATAAATAATAAACGGCAGACACTCTTCGTCTGCCTTTTTTATTTACATTACAAAGAACTAAGTGTGATTACATACGCCACTCCACCTTCCCTCTTCGCAGAAATTTAGATTAGCGTCGTTTGTGTTCGTTCAACTTCATACGTGCTTATAGTTATCAATGCGATTTTTGCGGAACCGATTCTCCCCCAGCGTTATACGTATCAACTGGTTGAATCCGAGGGGGATTATTTGGCGGGAGTGTCGAGGACCTCATACTTGGAGTGATTGCTCTTGTATTCGGGCACAATCTCCTTCATCTTGCGGACGGTGTCCATATCGTTGTAGTTGTGGGCGATGGCGATGAGGTCGCAAATCTCGCGGTCTGCCTCTGTATATTCGTACTCCCGTACCTCGGCAATCTTGATTTTCTCGTGGAAGGTGGGTTTGACGCGCTCCTGCTCGTTGAGCACTTCTTCGTAGAGTTTTTCGCCGTCGCGGAGACCTGTGAAAGTAATCTTGACGTTATCGGCTCCGGAAAGGAGTATCATGCGGCGGGCCAAATCGAAAATCTTGACGGGGTTGCCCATGTCGAAGACGAATATCTCTCCGCCCTTGCCCATGACTCCTGCCTCCAAGACGAGTTTGCAGGCCTCGGAAATCAACATGAAGTAGCGGATGATGTCGGGATGGGTGACTGTGAGGGGGCCGCCGTTTTTGAGCTGCTCCTTAAAGAGGGGGATAACCGAGCCGTTGGAGCCGAGCACATTGCCGAAACGGGTGGTGACGAACTGTGTCGAACCCTTGACCGAACCTTCTGTTATCGCTTTGTTGAGCGACTGGACGTAAATCTCACAGATGCGTTTGGAGCATCCCATGACGTTGGTGGGATTGACGGCCTTGTCGGTGGAAACCATCACGAACTTCTTGACCCCATACTTGACGCTGAGGTCGGCAATGACCTTGGTACCATAGATGTTGTTGTAAACGGCCTCGGAGGGATTGTCCTCCATCATGGGGACATGTTTGTAGGCCGCTGCGTGGAAGACATAGTCGGGACGGAACGCTCCGAAGATGTGCTCCATGCGGTCGTGGTCGGTAATGCTGGTGACCACCGTCTCGGACGGAATGTAGGGGAAATCGCGTTTCATCATGAGACGGACATCATGCTGGGGTGTCTCGGCCTGGTCTATCAACATCATGGCAGCCGGATGGAATTTGGCCACCTGACGCACCATCTCGGAGCCGATGGAGCCGGCAGAGCCGGTGATGAGAACCTTGGTGCCCTTGAGCATCTTCTCGACCTCTTCGAGGCTGATTTTGATTTCATCGCGGGGCAGTAGGTCTTCGATGCTGACCTCCTTGAGACGGATTTGCGAGAAATCGTCGTCGGTGCCGGTCCATTCCCGGGCACTTTGAGCCATGTATATCTTCACCCCCTCGGAGATGAGCATGTCTTGGAACTCCTGTTCGGCACGGAAATTCTTCATGCGATAGGGCGAAACGATGAGACCCCGTATGTGGCGTTGGCGGATAACGGAGCGAAGGTCATCGTCCTTGGTATAAACCGGCTCCTGCAAAAGCGTGCTGCTGGCGAGTTTGCTGTCATGGGAGATGAAACCGCGCAAGAGATATTTGGCGGGCTTCTGACTGCGGAGGTTCTTGGCGATGCCTACACCGCCTGTCATGGCACCGTAGATAAGCACCGGGACGGCATTGGAATCGCGGGTGGAGATTTCGAACAAAGTCTTCACCAAGACACGCACGCCTCCCATCAGGAGGGTCGCCAGGATGTAAAGGGTAATCAGGACGCGCGGGGGCAGCCAAGTGAACCAGGCAGACAGACCCGATTCCTCCCAGAAAGGAAGAAGGATGTAGTGGAGGGCCAATGTCATGAGGAGGGCTGTGAGATTGGCAAATGCCACATGCTGAAGATCCGCGAACGAAGAATAACGGACAATACCCGTGTAAGTGCGGAAAATCCGGAATGTCACGACACTGACAACAATGGCTATCAGCAGGCTGTGGGTCAACGAGTAGAAATTGACCGTCATCTGATATCCGCCGTTGAACAGATAATAGGCGAACAACCCTGAAAACCAGATAATCAGAACATCGAGCAAGAGAATGCACCAATAGGGCAGTACACTCTTGCGGAAATACCAATTAAAAAATTGTTTCAATTGCTTCATACTGAAAAATTTGTGAGATAAAAAATCTGCAGAAAACCTGCGGTTCATGAGAATGAGAGAAACGGAGAATGGCATTCTCCAAAATACAAAGAAGATAGAGCGAGAAAAGGGAGAATCTCTCCTCCGAAATACAAAGAAGATAGAGCGAGAAAAGGGAGAATCTCTTCTCCGAAATACTCCGAAATACAAAGAGGACGGCGCGAGGGGCACTCAGACGGGCTGCACATCTTCTGCGAGGATCTCGCTGAAAACGTAGTTGGTCTGTCCCATTTCGACGCGGATGACGATGTAGGCCGTGTGGCCTTTCTTTGTGAACCAGCCACGGAAGCCGGCCATGGGGCCCCTTATTATCTGCACTTCCTGGTTGGGATGGAAATCCTCGACCGAGAAGATGACGGGAGTTGTGGACTCTTTCAAGACAAACTGCAGTTGCTGCATCTGGTCTTCCGGCACGAAAGCATAGGGGAGGATGCCGTTTGCGTTGGGTTTGGCGGCCCGGTTCTTTTGGAAACGCCAGACGGAAGAATAGGCGAGCAGGATGTCCATGAGCTTGCGTTCCTCGGTGCGGACAAAAATCCGTCCGGAGAGGAGAACCCGTTCGACCTCGCGACGATTGCGGCTCTTGTAAATGTGGGTTTCCTTCCGGGATGCGACATAAACCTCGTAACCGGCTTTCTGCAAACAGGCACGAATGGAAAGCTCTCTGGTTGGCTTGCATTCGGCAATGTACCATTTGGCGTTGCGTACGGCAACGCCAGAGCCCTTATGCAGAACATTGAGGCCCATTTTATCTGTGTCAGAGGATTGAATCACATCAGACATATAAGAAACTGTATCAGACCTTTCTTTCTTGAAGTTTTTACCCCCCCCCCTATGACCATAGGGGAAATCACATCATGCAATCTTGAATTCAGAGCTTGACTCCTTTACAGATGAAAGGGTTGACATTTCGTGTGCAAATTTACAAAAAAACTTTAATAAAAGAGCTAATTTACCTCATTTTTCTATCAGAACGGGGGCGATTTTAACAGAAAAGGGGGTGTTTTTTAATGTTCAGATGACAAAAAATCATGATTTCCCGTGTTATTTATGGCCGTTTTGTATATTTTCCGTATCTTTGTTGCCGCAAAGGCCAACGAAGCCGGAAAAACCACAAGGAAGCCGGTGAAGCCGAATCGGCTCCATGCCGGCGAGGCCGAAAATACCGGCTGTCCCGAGAGGTGACATTCGAACTCTGGGGCAGCCGGGGCAAGGAAGAAACTCCCGTGAGGTTTGTAACTCGGTGGGCAACGCACGACAGCAGCATCGACCGGCAGGGAACACCTTTGGAGGAGGTGTTGAATCAATCGAGGAAATAATCGACGGTGGTAACGACGCGAATCTTCTTGATGTAGGGCGTGTTCTCGTTGAGTGCTTCGATGGAGAACTGTCCTTGGGAAGCGCGACGGATGGAGCCGAGGTCGCACTGCGCATCGGCTGCAAATTTTTGGGCCACGGCACGGGCATTGCGAGTAGCCTCTTCAATCATGGAGGGCTTAAGGTCGTTAAGTCCCGTGAATTCGTAGTTTACATTCCAGTCGTTGTTGCCGATATTGATTCCCTCACGCATGAGTTCCCCTTGCCGAGCCCGGAGTTCCAGAACCTTGTCGATATTGGAGGTGACGACGGTGACCGTGGCGGATACCTGATAGCGGAAAGGGGCGTTGCTGTTCCAAGAATCTGCTTGACGGTCCTCAAGACGTGGAGCGGCCACATAGATTTCGGACTCGGGAATGCCGTTTTTCTTGAGGAAAGAGAGGACGGAAGCCTGTTTGCGGTCGAGGTCACCCCAAACGGAAGAAACATCGTTGCTGACGATGCTGAAAGTGAGAGCCCAGGTGACACGGTCGGCCTTCACTTCACGTTCGGAAAGTCCTTTTACCGTGACGAAACGGTCTTTGGACGCCATCTCGTGAATACCCTTGTAAACAGCGCTTCCTGCGAGGAAAATACCCAACGCGAGGACAAGAACATTGATAAAGCTTTTGAGATTCATAGAATTGAAGTTTAAAAATTACATAAGGCCGGCGGCCTTGTCATAGCGTATGCTCTGCAGCGACCAGTTGCATCGGGCTTGCACATTGCGGGCGTAAGCCTGTTGCCAAAGGGTCTGTGCTTCGAGGAGGTCGGACAGCGACTCGAGACCGACATCGTAGGAACGACGCGAAGAACGGAGATTCTCAGCGGCCTGTTCGAGTGCCGTTTCGGTCATCTGAGCCTCCAGCCGAGCCTCATCGAGATTGTTCCAAGCCTGACGGAGTTCGAGATTCATCTGTTCGTCGAGGTCGAGTTGGGAGAGGCGGGTACGGTCTGCCTCGAGTCGGGCTGCTTTGACTTTGTGATAACCTTCACCGAAATGGAAGAGGGGAACCTTTACGTTGACCAGCACCCCAAAATCTGCGCCATCGAGGAACTTACTGTTGTTCAGTTCGACGCCGTTGACATAGCTATATCCGGCAGCAACTCCCACCTGGGGCAAGAAATCTGCACGGGCGAGTTTTACCTTCTGGACAGCGAGTTGCGTCTGATAATCCAAGATTCGATACTCGGGACGGGAAGAGATGTCGCCCATGGAAACTTCCTCATGAAGCGAAAGACTTTGGGGGTCAGCCAAAATCTTATCGGTGAGCGGCAACCCCAATTTCTGGGCCAGATTCATCTGCGCCAATTTGACGGCATTGTCGGCACGGCGCACTTGGAGTTCGGCCTCATTTTTCTTGACCTGAACCTTCAAGACCTCGTTTTTGGAAACCATGCCGTGGCGTTTGGCCGACTCGACATCGCGCAGGAGGCGGGACAAGAGGGTGTCATAGTCCAAAGCCACCTTGTTCATCTCCTGGGCCTGGACCAAGAGAGTATAAGCCTCGGTCACATCGACCAAAGTCTGGGAGACAGAAAGCTGCTCGTTGAGTTGGGACATGCGGTAGCCCAACTGTCCCATACGATAGCCTGCGGAGACTTTGCCGCCCATGTAGAGCGGCTGTTCGACCGTCAGTCCGACCTGAATGACGTTCCCGATTTTATAGTCGATGTCCGCGCCCGGGAAGTAGGCATACTCCTTGAACACAGGCGTGGAGCCGTTCATGACAGGATTTCCGGTTGCATCGGTCAGAACATTGGGCACCATTGCGCCTGTTGCAGCGCTATAGTTGAAGGTAGGCAAATAACCGCCCGCAATGGAGAAGGTGCCGTCGCAAGTGGCCCAAAAGTCGTTGGCCTGCACCTTGAAATTGGGGAAGAAATTGGCACGGAGAGACTTCATCGTGTGCTCATACTGCTGCGTCTGGAGACGTGCAGAGGCCAAAGACCGATTGTGCTCCAAGGCCAAGCTTCGCGCAGAATCGAGGGAGAGAGTCTGAGCCGAGGAGGCACCGGCGACCGACAAGAGCACGACGAGGAAAGACACCCGAAGTCGGGAGGGCAGAATATAAAAAGGACTTGTCATCTCTTTTTTACATTAAAGAATATAGCATAGAGAACCGGAATGATGACCAGCGTGATGATGGTTCCAACGAAGAGACCGCCCATGATGGTCACAGCCATGGAACCGAAGAAAGCATCGGGCACCAGCGGCACCATACCGAGAATTGTGGTCAAAGCGGCCATCATCACAGGGCGAAGACGGGAGAGAGAAGCATCGATGAGACACCCGTAGGGATCTTTGCCCGTGGATATTTGGAGACGAATCTCGTCCATGAGCACGATGCCGTTCTTGAGCATCATGCCAATGAGACCCAAGACACCCACGATAGCCACGAATCCGAACGTTTTGCCGGAAATCAAGACAGAGGGAATGACACCTATCAGAATCATCGGGATGCAGCAGAAGAGAATCACGGGCGACTTGTAGTCCTTGAAAAGGAGAATGAGAATGGCGATGATGAGAATGATGGCCAAGGGGAAATTGCGGAAGAGGTACTTCATGGATTGGGTCGAAGCCTCAGCCTCGCCGCCCCACGAGAAAGAATAGCCGTCGGGAAGCTGCAATTCGCGTTCAAGCGCTGCCTCGACCTCACGACGCGCCTCCTCGGTACCCATTTCGGCCACGGGGGAGCACTGGACACGCTGAGCACGTTTGCCATTGTAGCGTATCACGAGCGGATCTTCCCATTCGACGTGGACGCCGTCGGCCACTTGGCGTAGGGGCACCATGCGCATGACCTCCTCGAGGATTTCCTCCTTGGAGATAGCTCCTGTGGCATAGCCCATAATAGTCTCCTCGGTGAGGACACCGAAAATGTTGGGCAGCAAACCGAAGACAGTGGCGTCCTCAAGGCGGTCGATGGGATTACCGTCGGCATCGACACATTTAATGTATATGGGAACGTTGTGGATACCCTCATAGAAAGAACTGGCGGGAATACCGTCGGTAGCGGCCAGTATGGAGGTGGCCACCTCCCTGCGGGAAAGACCCACTTCGCGGGCATTCTGTTGGTTGTAATCGACGACCAACACCGGCTGACGCGGACCCCAATCGGTGGTGATGAGACGCACTGCTCCGGTGCGCAGCATGATGGCCCGGCAGGAATCGCTCAAGGCATGGAGCACGGCAGGATCCGAGCCCTCGAACTTGACCTCGATGGGGTATTTCTTGTACATGAGGTTGTATCGCTTCAGCTTCACGTACGCATCGGGGAACATGCGGGAGAGTTCCGTCTGGATTTCCTCCATATTGGACACGAGGGCATCGGGGGACTCGAAATCGATAATCAATTCGCCGTAAGACAGGGAAGGCGAAGCGATGGAACGCACGAGATTGTAGCGGGAAGGTGTTCCACCGGTAGAAGCGGTGATGTGGCGTATCTCGGGACGTTTGCGGAGCCACGACTGAATCGAATCCAAATCGGAGGCAATGCGCGTCCAGTTGGTTCCTTCCGGCATTTTGTACTCCAGATAAAGCTGGTCGTAGGTCATGTCGGGGAAGAATCCCTGGGGAAGGAAGCGATAGCAATAGCCTGCGAAAACCAGGGCACCCAGAAGCAGGGAGACCGTAGCCCACCGGAAACGGATAGCGAGAACGAGGAAACTGCGCAAGCCTCGGTAGATCTTTCCTGTATATGGTCCGGGGTCATCTTCACTGGGAGCGGTGACAGCCGAGGCATCCACGGCCTCGAAAGCGATGGTCTGCTGGGTATCGGCTTCCTCATCGTCAGCCTCCTTTTGGCCGGCATGGCTGTCGCGGGGGCGTTCTTTGTCCTCACTCTTCTCCATGATGACATCGGGCAAAGTATGAAGACGTCGCTGGCGACGCAAGCGTCGCAGGCGATATTCGCGGGCCAGAAGGTCCTGCCAGTTGCGTTTCTTCCGATAGAATGCAACACCGGCCATGAGCGGCACATGCACCAAAGCCAGAATCCAAGAAAGGAGGAGCGAAATGGCAATGACGATAAAGAGGTCGCGCACGTATGTGCCCGTAGTATCGGGCGACATGAAAATGGGCAGGAAGGCCAGAATCGCAATCAACGTGGCCCCGAGCAGCGGCATGGCGGTCTGCCGTCCGATAGACGTAAGAGCCTCCAGACGGGGTTTTCCCTGGCTGCGGGCCACCAAAATACCGTCCACAATCACAATGGCGTTATCGACCAGCATGCCCATGGCCAGAATGAACGAACCGAGAGACACACGCTGCAAAGTTCCGTCTTGGGAATTGAGGACGAGAATCGAACCCGCAACGATGACCACCAAAGAAGCACCGATGATGAGACCGGACTTGAGACCCATGGTAAAGATGAGAACCACAACGACGAGGATGACAGACTCGAGCAAGTTAATCATGAACGTACCCAAGGCATCGCTGACGCGTTCGGGTTGGAAAAACACCTGATGGAACTCCACACCGACGGGCAAGCGGGACTGGCGACACTGTTCCATGACCGTCTCAACCTTGCTTCCGATTTTGGTTATGTCAGTGCCGGAAGTCGCGGAGATGGAAATACCGAGGGCACGCTGTCCGTCGTAGGACATCGAATTGCGGACGGGGTCGGCATATCCCATCGTTACATCGGCAATATCATGAAGACGTATTTGGTCATCCTCATGGCCTGCAATCAAAAGATTGGCAATATCTTCGGCTGTACGATATTTGTCGCCCACAGTGACACGTACGCGCAAGTCTTTGGCACGATAGTAACCGGAATAAGCGGTTGTGTTCTGTCCGCTGAGCGTGGTAAGCACCTCCATGGGGGTAACGCCCAGAGACGAAAGACGATCCTGATTGATGGTCACATCTATACACTCCGTGCGTTTGCCGTAGATGTCGATACGCGACACCCCGTCGATGGCAGACAATTCGCGTTTGAGGAGTTCGGCATAATCGGAGAGTTCACGGTCGGAGAGGCCGTCGCCCGTGAGTGCATAAAACATGCCGAACACATCGCCGAAATCATCCTTGACCGCAATGGTAGCGCCTTCCGGCAGATTGGCCGAGTTCACCTTGCGTCGGAGAATATCCCACGTCTGTTCGAGTTCGTTGCCTTTGACTATACTCTCGAGTTCGACCGTAAGAATGGCCATGTCGGCGAAACAATAGGACTCCACGTGATGGATGTTCTTCATCTGGCGAATGCTCTTCTCGAGGGGATCGACCATCTCGAGTTCGACCTGATAGGCAGAAGCGCCGGGATAGATGCCCACGACCAAAGCCTGGCGCACCCGAATCTCGGGGTCCTCCAGTTTAGGCATTATATAATAGGAATAGGCTCCGCCCAACAATAGCACCAGCACGAGGAATGAGACGAGGCGGTTGTTGTCGAAAGCCCATTTACCGAAATCCAGTTTCATAGCAAGCCTCCTACATTGGTTTCAGACGGAACGGGGAACGGCTGGGCGGGCTGACCGTCGGTGAGATTGGAAGCGCCGGAGAGCACCACCTGGTCCCCCGCATGAAGATTGCCCCGGACCTCGGCCATCCCCGAGCCATGGATAAACGTCATTTCGACAGGGGTCCGCCACACATGTCCGTCGCGCCATACAAACACTGCGGGACCCTCCGAACCGGAAACGATGGCAGTGGCCGGCAACTGAATTTCCTGACTTCCCTCGGCGCGGTAGGAAATGATGACCATGGCAGTCATTCCCGGGGTAATCTCGGGATGATTGCCCTCGATGTCGAGGTGGACCTCATAGAGCTGGTTGACATTGGCATTGTGGGAGATACTGGTGAGCCGGAGGTCATAGAACTTGTCTTTGATGCTGGCGAAGGAAGCCTTCATATTCTCGAAACTGTGACGACGGAGATACTCAGACACGGGGATGTGGATGACAATCTCCTTCTTTCCCGACGCGAATACGGAAACGATGGGCATACCTGCGCCCACCGTCTCGTGGGCATCGCGAAACACTTTCTGTACATAGCCGTCGAAAGGAGCCGTAATGACACAATCGTTCAATTGGTCGCGATGGTGTTGCAACTTTTGGGTAATCTGCTCCAAGCCATAACGGGCCTTGTCGTAGTTGTTTTGGGAAGTGCCCTCGTCTTCGTAAAGAGCAATGATACGTTCGGCCTGCGCCTTCACCTGGGCATATTCGGCCTCGGTGGCCTGAAGCTGTACACGATAGTCCCTGTCATCCAAGCGAGCCAAAACCTGTCCGCAGGAAACGTGTTGGCCTTCCTTCACGGGCACCGAAGCCAAGGTACCGCTGACACGGAAAGCCACACTGGACGTTTCGACCGAATGGGTTTTGCCGGGATAGCTGGTCGATGGCAAGTTGTTGACCTTTTCAACGGTGGTGAGCCTAACCAAGGGGACGGCCACTTCGGCCTTCTCCTTACTGCCGCAAGCGGAGAGAAAGGCCCAAGCCAAAGTCAAGCATAAAAGAGCTCTAAAAGATTTCATAAACATACACCTTATTACATATATTACAACAGCTAATTCAGAATACTCGGGGATGAAGAGTTTCGAAAACAGTGTGCAAAGATAGCTTTTTTTCGGATAAAAGCGAAATTTTGTGCATAAAAACGCACTAAATATAAGTTTTTTTGCACTTTTGGGAAGAGATTTAAAAGAATTTTGAGGATTCAGGAGCCATTATATCCGAATTTGGAGCTCCGTTTCATAGCGTCCCTTTCCTGTCGGACCGACCGAAAGGCTATAGTTGTCGGGATAGAGAAGCTCCAGACGGCGACGCAGGGTATTGAGTCCCAATCCGTGGCTTCCGGAATGGGAGGGCGGCGCGGAGGGGAGATTGTTGTCGGAACGAAAACGGAGGATGCCATCCCTCTCGGACAGCGAGAGGCGGATGGCTCCGGACTCGTTGAGATTTCCGCAATGTTTGAAACAATTTTCCACCAACGGCATAATCAACAGGGGCGCGATGCGAGCCTGCGGATTCTCGACCTCGGGAGTCCACTGCAGGGCATCATCGACCGGCATCCGCAAACGCTGGAGGGCCACCAGTTGGGACAGATGTTGCTGTTCTTCGTCCAGCGAGACACTTTCCTGACGGGAAGCATAAGTGAGGTAACGCATGAGGTCGGAGAGATTGCCCACCGCCCGGGAGGCACGATCTTGGTCCAGCCAAATGAGCGCATCGATATTATTCAACGTATTGTAAAGGAAGTGCGGATTGAGTTGGGCCTTGAGGAGGCGGTTTTCGTTCTGGGCATTGAGCAGGCGTATCTCGTGGAAATTCTGTCCCAAAAGGATGCTCCACAGGGCAGCCACCGTGAGAAGGGCGCAAAAGACATAGAAGAGGACTTCGAGCCAAGGCACCAGCTGCCGGACGGAGTCACTGAGGAGAGCCCACATCCACCGGAAAGTGACCACCAGAGCCACACCCATGACGATGACGGCCCAACACTTGAGCGAGAGCCAAAGCATCTGCCTTGTGGAGAGCAAGAGACCGGAACTCTTCATCATCCTCTCGGACAGCAGCAACCAAAGATGGACGATACCGATGGCCGTAACGAACAGCACCATCAACATCATGGGAATCAAAATAATCACCCACGACAAGTCAGCCTCAAACAATGCGTTGAGGAGCCAGGCGGAGAATATCGCACCGACAATGATGTAGAGCAGGGACGAAAGGAATCGCATCGGAGAGAAGGGCAGAGGGGAAAGGGGGGCTCAGAGGAGTTTGCGCTCAGCCCCGGGTTTGAGTGAGACAGACCAGGAACGTTTTCCTTGACGGAGCTGCAACCGGGCCTTGTCCGCACGGAGGGATTTGACCGACAGTGCGGTAATCAGACCGTCGCGCCAAGAGAAGGAGACCTCAAAACCGCCACGCACACGCACTCCCCGGAGGGAACCCGCAGCCTTCCATGCGCGGGGCAGTGCCGGCAACAGTTCCACTCCGTCAACGAGCGAGGACTGGACGAGCATTTCCATCACACCGGCCGTCCCCCCGAAATTGCCGTCAATTTGGAAGGGCGGATGGGCATCGAAAAGATTGGGATAGGTTCCCCCGCGATGGACACGGTCGGGACCTTGATAATCATCCGGGGTCACATAACTGAGCAGGCGATGATAGATTCTGTAGGCAGCCTCGCCGTCGCGCAGGCGGGCATAGAGATTCACACGCCAACCCGTGGACCACCCCGTGGTATTGTCGCCCTTGATTTCCAGTGTTTTGGCACAAGCCTTGGCGAGTTCGGGCGTTTTGTCGGGTGTAATCTGATGGCCCGGGAAGAGTCCGAAGAGATGGCTCTGATGGCGATGGCAGGGATCCTGGTCTTCCCAGTCGTGATACCATTCCTGCAAGTTGCCCTTGACCCCGATTCTGTAGGGCAAGAGACGGTCGATGGTCTGTTGGAGCCGGTTCTGATAGGAACGGTCGAAATTCAAGACTTGGGCAGCAAGCAAAGCATCGGTAAGACATTCACGGATGATGGCAATGTCGGCAGTGGCGCCATAGAGCACAGAGCCCTCATATCCGTCGGCCAATTTGTATTTGTTCTCGGGAGAAGTGCCGGGAGCCGTGAGCAGGAAGCCGTCTTTTTCGACCAGCCATCCCATACAGAAATCTGCAGCCCCTTTCAAAACCGGGAAAGACTCCTCGAGAAAAGACCTGTCCATCGTGAAGGCATAATGTTCCCAAAGATGGGTGGCGAGCCATGCGCCGCCCATCGTCCAACAGGCCCAAGAGGGATCGCCCTGCTGCATTCCGACGGGACAGGTCATGGCCCAAATGTCGGTATTGTGACCGAGATTCCATCCTTCCTGCACGCCGTAATAGGCCCTGGCAGAAGCCTGGCCTGTAGCGGGCAATTGAGCGATGAAACCCGTCAGGGATTCGTCCGTCTCGGCCAAATTCCCGGTCAAAGCAGGCCAATAGTTCTCCTCCACATTGATGTTGGCTGTGTAGTTGGAAGACCACGGCGGGGTGATATATTCGTTCCAAAGACCTTGAAGATTGGCCGGCACATTGGGCGTACGGGACGATGCAATCAAGAGATACCTTCCGTACTGGAAATAGAGTTCCTCGAGATCGGGGTTTGCCTCGGCTCCCGGCTCCGAATAGAGACGGAGTTGCTGGTCGGTAGGTTTGGCGGCCAGTTCTGCATCGGTGGTCCCGAGATCGATGGAAAGACGGGAGAAAAGCTTCTGATAATCGTCCAAGTGACGGCTGAGCAGGAGGTCGAATCCTTTGGCCGCTGCCGAGTCGATGCGAGCGACAGCACTCTGCTGATACTCCCGCCCCTCTCCCACCGGATTGCGGTGCGCTCCGTTGAAGGAAGAGACGTTGGTGATATAAAGCGTGAGTTCACGGGCATCTTTCACACGAAGCTCGTCGGTATAGGGGGCTTCGACGACACCGTCTGTAACCACACGAATCAAGGTGCGGAAATGAATGCCACGATTGGGGTCGGAGCTATGGGTTTTCTGTCCGCGATTGACATAAGACGGCATAGACGTATAGCTGCAATAGCCGTCGATGCAAAGTTCACCGCTGTGGCCCGTGGGTCCGCGGTCATGGCGCAAAACGCGATAAAACTTGGAGCTTTCGCCCTTGGCGTCGTCCATCACGCAGGCCTGTGTCTGGATTTCGAGCATCGAATGGAAACGAATGGAACGGTTGACGGTCTCGCCGTTTTGCGACGTCCAGCGATAGACAATCACCGAGTCGGGAGCCGAGGCAAAGGCTTCCCTGCGGGTTTCTCCCCGTCCGGTCGAACAGTCAATTCTGACGGTGGCTGTTTCCAAATCCAGACAACGCATGTAGCCGGTGACCTCCCCTCCGGCAGAGAGATTTCTCATGGAGAGCGTCCCCAGGGGCTGGTAGTTTTGGGAATAGTGTCCCTGGACTTTGCGATTGAGTTCATTCGCCTCTTTGTATTTTTCGGCAAAAAGCAGTTGGCGGATTTCCCGAATATAAGTATGGGCATCGGGTGTAAATACCACCGTGTCGGGTTCGCCGGTCCAAAGCGTAATGTCGTTGAGGGAGATGCGTTCCTCATCGTTGCCTCCATATATAACGGCACCTAAGTTGCCGTTGCCTATCACGAGACTTTCTTCGAAATAGGTCGCGGGCTTGTCATAACGAAGGGACAATGCGGAGACGGGATTGGCCTGAAGGGACAAACCCGTTGTCAAGAAAAGTACAACAAACAGGATTCTCATATAAGTCATGTTATTTGGCAGTTGGGGCAGTTGGGGCATCCGGGAGTTCGGGCTCATTGTCCTCCTTTAAATATTCACATTGGATACCGGCCCTAAGCAGGAGTTCGAGACCGTCCTTGATGCGATATTCTTCGCTATAGACGACGCGTCGAATACCGGCCTGGATGATAAGTTTACTGCACTCTATGCAGGGAGACGCCGTCACATAAAGTGTAGCTCCTTCGCTGCTGTTATGGGATTTGGCGATTTTGGTGATGGCATTTGCCTCGGCATGGAGCACGTAGGGTTTGGAAACGTTGTTATCGTCCTCACATCCGTTTTCGAACCCGTGAGGAGTTCCGTTGTAGCCATCGGAAATAATCATCTGATTCTTGACCAACAGACATCCCACCTGACGTCGTTTGCAGTAGGAATTTTCTGCCCATATACGCGCCATCCGAAGGTATCGGCGATCCAATTGTTCTTGTTTCGGCATATCAAGTCGTTGTCAAAATTATTATTTGACAGAACCAGGCAGGATGTCCGGGAAAGCGGCACCCCGCGATGTTACTGTCTATTTCTTCAGTTCTTCAAGACCTCTCAAATAGGTGGCATCCCCCTGGTTGTAGGCCTGATAGTAATAATCCTGTTTGAGTTGGCGGAGGATATGCGCCGTGACGAGCCTCTCGAGGAAAGGTCCGCTCTTGGCCAGTTCGGCTGACGAAGGCTGCACTCCGGCTTTGGCTGCAAACCGGAGGAAATCCTTCCATGCGCCTTTCTCTTTTACGTAGGCATAGGCCGATGCAAAATCTTCGTACAGGGAGAGTTCGTTCTGGTGCTCCACCTTCCATCGGAAAGCAAAGGTGAAATAGAGGTTCTTGGAGATACACTGATCGTAGAATTTGGAGACATGGCTGGTATCACTCGGCACAAATACATCGGGCATAATGCCGCCACCGCCATAGACGGTACGGCCACCGACGGTCGTATATTTGAGAGAATCGGCCAAATGGATGCTGTCGGCGCTGTAGAACTCTCCATTCTCAAAGCGATGGACGATATCCATGCTGTAATCCTGCCCGTCGCCCATGGTGTAGGGTTTCTGGATGCAACGACCCGAGGGCGTATAGTAGCGGGCCATCGTGAGTCGGAGAGCAGAACCGTCGTTGAGTTCAAACTGTTGCTGGACCAATCCTTTTCCGAAACTGCGACGTCCCACGATAGTACCCCTGTCGTTGTCCTGAATGGCTCCTGCAAAAATTTCGGATGCCGAAGCAGACCATTCGTCGATGAGCACCACGAGTTTGTCCTCCTGCAAATTGCCTTGTCCGTTGGCATCCACATCCCGACGGGGAGAACTGTTGCCCTCGGTATAGACAATCTTTGCATTTTTGGGAAGAAATTCATTGACCATCTGGCAGCACACTTCCATGTATCCGCCTCCGTTACCCCTGAAATCGAGCAAGTAGCGTTTGGCTCCCTGTGACTTGAGGCGAATCAAAGCCGTGAAAAATTCGTTGTAGGTATTGGCTCCGAAATTATCAATCTTGATATAGCCAGTCTCATCATCCTGCATATACTGGGCCACAACACTGTAGAGCGGGATATCGTCACGCACCACGCTGAAATGGAAAATCTCGGATGCATGAGGGCGCATCACACTGAGTTTCACCTCCGAACCCTTCTTGCCGCGCAGTGTTTTGAGTACCTGATTGTTGTTCACCCCGATAAACGAAGAATCATCGACGGCGACAATACGGTCTCCGGGCTGAATCCCCACCTGTTCGGAAGGGCCGCCTGCGATGACCTGAACCACCATAACGGTATCCTCCTGGATATTGAATTGAATACCCACGCCGGAGAAAGAGCCTTCCAATTCTTCATTGATGCTCTGCAAATCCTTGGCAGGAATGTACATGGAATGGGGGTCCAACTGCTCCACAATGGTAGGAATCGCCTCCTCGACCAACTGATTGAGATTGAGAGTATCGACATAATGTTCGCGCAGAAGGTCGAAGAGATAAATCAGCTTGGACGAAGCAACCGACGAAGAAATGCCGCCCCGGACGGCTGAGAACTCTTTCGTGCCGGGTTCGTAACCTGCAGAAGCTACCGAACGGATTTCGCCCAGCCGGACACCGAACCAGATGAAGAAAGCGATGCAAAAAGCCACAATGAGTGGCATCCACGATTTATTGTTCATAAGTCTTGATTGAACCGTTTACAGGATGGAACGTGGCGGAGCCCGCCCGTTTACCCGTGAAATAAGAATTGGGCAACTGCACCTCGCGTCCGAACTGTCCCATTTGGAAAACCCCTTCTACAAGGGACTTGCCGTTGAGACAAACAGCGACACGGGCTTTGCCGGGAAGCAGGTAAACGACCCCTTTTTCTCGTTTCCCCTCCACCACGGGCGTTGAGCGATTGTCTTCCAGCAAATCTACAGTTATATAATAAGGTGTTCCGCTCAAATCGTCGTCATCGACCAATCCGAAGCGTTTGGAAAAACGGAAAAGGGTCTCGCCCTTGCTGTTGGCTTCGCGAGGCCGATAAGAGAAGGTTCGTTGGACCGTTCTGACGGAAGACTCCCCGGTAAAGAGGGCAGTATAGGCGTCTTCCTGTTGCTGGAGTTGTCCGAGCACAAGTTGCAGACCCTGTCCATCGGCAGGACGGTTGTCCGCCTCCCCGGTAAGCACAGCCATACGGCTCTCACGAATGCGGAAAATCTGGGCGGCGGCAGCCTCGGCCTGTCGTGCCACAGAGCCGGCCCTGAGCATCTCCTCGGTCATAATGGGGGCGGATGTCAGAGGCTTCTCCTCAAACTGGACAGCCGGTGCGGCCGGGGTCTCCAAGGGCTCCGGCTCCCGGTTGATGCTCAGCAGGATATTGTCGGGCGAAAGCCAGACGGCGGGCTGTTCTTTGGAGGGCACAATCGTGAACGTGCGTGCCGTGTCGGCCACGCCGGAGACGGATAGTTCAATCTTGTCGATATTCCACACCGTCTGATTCTCGGTGGGGACATCTTTGAGCGCCAACAGTTTTTCTGCATAGGCTGCATAACGTCCGGCTTGGGTGGTAGTACATGTAGCCGTCACCTCCACCTCCACAACGGCAGCGGGCAGGCGATAGACGATGCCCTCGGCCAAAGTGGGATTGGGTACGATTTTCCGTACTTCCTGTGCGTTGGCGGCCAAGGCGAAGAGACTGGCTGCCCAAAGTATGATATTTTTCATTTTTGAGGAAATGAATGGGTAAATAATGTTCTGTTCTGAATACTGCGGCCCAAGGTCACGGAATCGGTGTATTCCAATTCATCGCCCACAGAGACACCGCGGGCCAGAGTTGTAATCTTGAGCCGGCTGAATTCTGCCAGTTTGCGGAAAATATAAAAATCGGTAGTGTCGCCCTCGATGGTGGTGGAGAGAGCCAGAATCACTTCATCCACCTCACCTCCACGAACGCGCTCCACCAGACTTTCAATCTCGAGTTGGGAAGGCCCGATGCCGTCCATTGGAGAAATCAGACCGCCCAAGACGTGATAGACGCCGGAGAACTGATGGGTGGATTCAATCATCATGACATCCTTGACGTTCTCGACCACACAGACCGTGCGGTGGTCCCGACGGGGATTGCTGCAGATGGAGCAAGTCCCGTTATCGGAGATATTGTGGCACACCTTGCAATAGCAGACCTCGCGCCGCAGTCGTATGATGCTTTCGCCCAAAGCCTCGGCCCGGGCGGGGTCCTGTCGCAAAAGGTGCAGCACCAGTCGCAGCGCAGTCTTATGTCCCACTCCCGGGAGTTTACCGAATTCGTCAACTGCAGTCTGAAGCAATTGAGAGGGATATGCGTCTATCATTCTTCTATTCTTTCGGCGTTTGTCCGGTTATACTGAATCAATAGCGTCGGGCATCCTTGAACGCGCGGTCCATGAGACGGCGGTCTTCTTTCTCCTTGATGGAGTCGCGTTTGTCGAACTCTTTCTTGCCCCGACAAAGGGCAATCTCCATTTTGGCATAACCCTTGTCGTTGATAAAAAGTCTGAGAGGAACGATGGTCATACCCGCCTCCTTGCTGTCCTGGGCCAGGGCGCGAAGCTCTTTTCGGTTGAGCAGGAGTTTGCGGTCCCTATGGGCATTGTGATTGTTGTATGTGCCGTAGAAATATTCGGCAATATATACATTTTTGGCCCACAACTCACCCTTGTCGAAGATACAGAAGGAGTCGGTCAAACCGGCCTTTCCTGCACGAAGCGACTTGATTTCGGTACCGGTGAGCACAATGCCCGCCGTCCAAGTGTCAAGTATTTCGTAGTCAAAAGAAGCCCGCTTATTGCGAATATTGACTGCTGTCTTAGTTTGTTTGTTCTTTTCTGACATTCTTATTCCTTAATTTCCAAAGAGCCCCATGACGGTTGCTATCAGCCACTGAGACAGGAAGAGAACGGTTGAGGTAACAATCGTGAAAGAAATCCTTCTCCGTGCCGGAATCCCCAAATAAGGCAGAGCAGCGCACCATACTATATAAAAAAGGTATATATAGACCAAGTTGAACAGACTGGCGCGAAAAATCTCTGTCAGGAGATAAGCCAGCATCTGAACACTCATCGTATAATAGATGAAAACCAACAGCCGCTCTTTGGTATGTTCTACGCCCCAAATCAACGGAATCACCCACGACAGGGCAAATTGAGCCATATAGGGACCCAGGAAGAAAGATGCGAGGAAGGTCACAACGCTACGCATTGCCGTTGCAGCCCACATGGATTCTCTGGCATAGAATCCGACAGCCAGAAAGACCAATATGCCCACGAATCCCATCAAATAGAGATAGTATTCCGAGAACACGTGATTCTCGCGGGATTCAGGCTGTTGGTCATCGGATGCCAACATCTTCCAGCGTTCCTGAGGCGTAACCACAAGGGCCACCAAATACTTCAAGACAAGCTTAATATGATTCATCTGTTTCAATCCTCGAGCTTATGAACCACAAGGCCGGAACGGAGTTTCGGTTCGAACCATGTTGTCTTGGGCGGCATGATATTGCCGGAGTCGGCGATGGCGATGAGTTGGGCCATTGAGACGGGATAGAGCGCCAATGCCACACGCATTTCACCGTTATCGACACGATCCTTGAGATTGCCCAACCCTCGCAGACCGCCCACGAAATCAATACGTTTGTCACGTCGCAAATCTTTGATGCCGAGGATTCTGTCGAGAATGAGGTTGGACGAAATTGTGACATCCAAAACACCGATGGGGTCATCATCGTCGTATGTACCCGGCTTGGCCGTGAGGGAATACCAGAAACCGCTCAAATAGAGTGCGAAATTGTGGAGCCGGGCCGGATGATAAATCTCGGCACCTTTCTTTTCGACCTCGAAATTCTCGGCCAGAGCAGAGAGGAACTGTTCATCGGTCAGACCGTTGAGATCCTTGACAACACGGTTGTAGTCCATAATCTTGAGCTGGGATGCCGGAAAACAAACGGCCAGGAAGTAATTGTATTCCTCTTCGCCCGTATGGTGCGGGTCGTTTTTGGCCTTCTCCTCACCCACTCTCGCGGCAGCGGCCGTGCGGTGGTGTCCGTCAGCTATATAGAGGGCGGGCAGGGCGTCAAACCCTGCGGTGACAGCCTGAATGTCGGCCTCGTCATCAATGAGCCAGAACTCATGGCCGAAGCCTTCAGCGGAAGTAAACTTGCATGCGGAAGGTTTCTTGGCCGTCTTGGCGATAATGGACATCAACGTTTCGTTGTCCTCAAAAGCGAAAAAGACGGGTTCCATGTTGGCATTGAGACAACGCACATGCTTCATGCGGTCTTCCTCTTTGTCGGCACGGGTCAGTTCGTGTTTCTTGATTACGCCTGAAAGGTAATCTTCGACCGAAGCAGCCACCACCAGTCCATACTGTGTACGACCCTCCATCGTCTGGGCATAGAGATAATACACGGGCTTGGCATCCTGCCGGAGCCAGCCCTCCCGCTGGAATTTGGCGAATTGCTCGACCGCCTTGTCATAGACTTTGGGGTCGTGTTCGTCTGCAATGGGGTCGAAATTGATTTCAGGTTTGATGATATGATAGAGCGATTTCTCGTTGCCGAGACATTCGTCGTATGCTTCCTGAGAAGAGAGCACGTCGTATGGACGTGAAGATACTGTGGGAGCGAGTTCTGCTGTAGGACGCAATCCCTTGAAAGGTCTAACTTTTGCCATTTTTATTTAAGATATTTTCTAATCATTTCGTTGACTTTACGCAATGTCAGCGGGTTGGTTAACAAATATTGTGCGCCCAGGTCTCTCACCTTCCTGTGGAGAATCCTGTGGGCATAATCTGCAGTTACGACAATCGGGGTGTCGGCGGACTCTTTCCTCATCATTGCAACCGAATCCAGAGGAGCGACATTCCCCTTGAGGTTATAGTCGATAAAGACCATGTCGGGACGATGCTCCCGGAAGAGACTTTCGACCTCATCGCTGGTCTTTGCCGTGATGGCCCTGAAAAGATGCTGGTCGCGGAAGATGGAGGCGTCCCCGAGAATCCCAATCAGGACCAGCGGCAATCCTTGCGCAGACATTTCTCCCCGGGGATATGTTTCCACAGAACCGCCGGGCAGCTCGTCAAACACATCGAGTTTGGTGGATTGTTCGCCCGTTGCCTTGTAGATGTCTGTGGGCAAAGTTATCGTGTAGTAAATCTTGCCGTCGTCATCTTTGGTCACGTCGATTTTGCCCCACAAACGCTGCAACATCATACGGCTGACGCTGAGTCCGAGTCCGCTTTCCGTCTTCACGCTCTGCAAATGTTCCGTTGTGGCATCTCCGTTGATGCAAGTAATTGTGAGCGTAAAGTAATCGCCGTTTATCTTATAACTCATGGTCAGATAACCGTCTTTGGCGTTATGTGCCTGAGAGTAGATGAGGTTCTCAATGACCGAATCGAACAATTTCTCGTTAATGACGATTTGTGCGTTGTCGTATTGGTTGGCGAAATAAAGTTTGGGCACAGCCGGCAGACGCAGAGAATAGAGCTGTTGCAACTCGGCCAAATGTTCCCAAAGCTGTATCGTGCGGAAACTTTGGTTCTTGTCGATGGGGTCCCCGAGGAAACTGCGCACCTTGTCATTGAGTCTGAGAATGGTCGAAACCTTTTCTTTCATTTCCGAGAGCATTGTCAGACGTTCGTCTCTGGAAAGGATGCTGTCTCCCGAGATGATACTTTCGGAATTGGAGGCAAGCGTTTCAAGGATGGTCACCACTTCCTGCATCGTCGAAGCGCAGAATTCCGTCTTCTGCCGTTCGCTCTCCGCCTGATAGTTTTTGATTTGCAGCAGGCGCTCCTGGGTTCGAAACCGGCGGTCGGCATTGATGGCCACTCCGCGCAGATAGACCGGACGCCCCTTGACCCTTCGCAATGTCTTGCCTCTGAACACGAACCATTCGTAATGGTCACTGAGGCGCAACCGCAAATCGACCTCGAACATTTCATCGGTCACATAAATGGGAGAGTTTTTGGAGACAAAAATTTTGGCGATGTCATCGGGATGAACGCGTTCCAACACGGTTACCAGACGGAAAATCTTCTTCTTGTCGTCAATCCACAAGCCATTGAGAGAAGGCACGCCGAAACGCACGTACTTCTCGGGCAAGTACCATTCCCAGACGTACATGTCGCATTCGTTCAGGAACGCTTCATATTCATTGACAATCGGTGTCTTTTTTGACATTGGCTTGGATAAATTAGCGTGGGCCGGAAGGCCTCCTACAAGTGACATCGAAACGCGGAGTCCCATTGAGAACCCCGCGTTCGAGCTGTTCAAGGGCGGTCAACCAATCAGTTGACACGGAATTTGTCGATACCGTTCTTGAGGAAACCGACGCTCTGGTGAGCAGCAGCCACACCTGCGTTGGCATTGGCCTCGGCCGTCTGGGCTCCGCTCTTCTTGGGGGTGAAGAAGACGCGGTCGCCGAACTTGGCTGCAAACTCGTCAGCTGCATTGGGTTTCACATCGGCAATATAACGCAAGTCTTCACGCTCCTCAAGCAATTTCTCCAGACCTGCCTCGTCGATTACTTCCTTGCGAGCCGTATTGATGAGCACACCGTTCTTGGGCAGGTTCTTCACGAGGTCGTAGTTGATGGAGCCGATGGTCTCCTTCGTTGCGGGGCAGTGGAGCGACACATACTGACAGGTTTTGTAGAGCTCTTCGAGAGAATCCACGGCCTTGGCTCCGGCAGCCTCAATCTGTTCCTTGGTGAGGAAAGGATCGTAGGCATACACTTCCATACCGAACCCTTTGGCGACACGAGCCACATTGCGGGCGACGTTGCCGAAGGCCTGAAGGCCCAATTTCTTGCCCAGAAGTTCCGAGCCGGCCTTTCCGCTGAAGTGGTTGCGAATCACGAAGAGCACCATGCCGAAGACAAGTTCTGCCACGGCATTGGCATTCTGACCGGGAGTATTCATCACGACCACCTTGTGGGCCGTGGCAGCTTCGAGGTCGATGTTGTCATATCCGGCACCTGCACGAACGACAATCTTGAGGTTCTTGGCGGCATCCATCACCTCGGCATCGATGATATCGCTGCGTACGATGATACCGTCCACATCCTTGACAGCTTCGAGGAGCTGTTGTTTTTCCGTATATTTCTCGAGAGCCGCAAATTGCACTCCGCCTTCCTCGACAATCTGTTTGATTTGGGCTACGGCGGCAGCAGAAAAAGGCTTCTCGGTTGCTACTAAAATTTTCATTTCTTTTGCGATTAATGTTTCTTTTCGAATTCCTGCATGCAAGCGACGAGGGCCTTGACACCTTCGAGGGGCATTGCGTTGTAGAGTGATGCACGGAAACCGCCCACGGAACGATGTCCCTTGACACCCACCATGCCGTTATCCTTGGCAAAGGCGGCGAACTCTTCTTCCAGTTCCTTGTATTCCGGAGCCATCACGAAGCAGACGTTCATGCGGGAACGGTCTTCGGGAACGGCTGTTCCGACGAAAAGTTTGTTGCGGTCAATCTCGTCATAGAGCATCGAGCTGCGTTCTATGGCACGCTGTTCGAGCACCTTCAGGCCGCCCAACTCCTTGTACCATTTCAAGGTCTGGAGTACGGTGAAGACGGGGAGACAGGGCGGTGTATTGAACATCGAACCCTTCTTCACATGTGTTTCGTAATTGAGCATCGTGGGAATCGGACGGGGAGCCTGACCCAGCACATCCTTCTTCACGATAATTACAGTGACACCTGCAGGTCCTGCGTTCTTCTGAGCGCCGGCATAAATCAGGTCGTACTTGCTTATATCAACGGGATGGCTCATGAAGTCGGACGACATGTCGCAGACCAAACGAAGCGGAACGTCGGGCGTTTCAAGCGTCTCGGTACCGTAAATCGTATTGTTCGATGTGTAGTGGAAATAGTCGCTGTCGGCGCTGGCCTTCCATCCCTTGGGGATATAGGTGTAGTTTTTGTCTGCAGACGAAGCAACGACCTCGACCTCGCCGAAAAGCTTGGCTTCCTTGATGGCCTTGTTTGCCCATGTGCCGGTGTCGATGTAACTTGCTTTCTTTTTGAGCAAGTTATAAGGCACCATGCAGAACTGCAGAGAAGCACCGCCGCCGAGGAATACGACATCGTAACCTTCCGGCACGTCATAAAGTTCCTTGACCAAAGCCTGGGCTTCGTCCATTACAGCCTGAAATTCTTTACTGCGGTGAGAGATCTCGAGGAGACTCAGGCCTGTGCCTGCAAATTCTTTGACAGCCTTGGCGGTCTCTTCAATCGCATACGGACTCAAAATAGAAGGTCCTGCGTAAAAATTGTACTTCTTCATTCCGATGTTAATTTATTAGTGAAGTTGTTGATTTCAATACACTGCTTACATGAATCCCGTCTTGGGAATTCTTTAAAAGAAAGCACATGCAAAGAAAATGATTTTTTTTGACTTGACCAAATCAAAAGCAGGAAAGTTTTCGAGTTTCGTCAAATATTAACCTTTTATTCGCCATTTCTTTCATTTTGACACCACTACTTTGCATTTTTCTTGCATAAATTTCAGAATCTTCCCTTCCACTTTTCACGGAGATAAGCGGCAAGTTTTGCCTCCTGTGCATTCTCTTGGGGGAAATACAGACGGAGGTCTTTCAGCGCATCGGGCAGATATTGCTGGAGCACGAAATGGCCGGGATAGTCGTGGGCGTATTTGTAACCCTTCCCGTAATCCATTTTTTTCATCAGCGAAGTGGGTGCATTCCGCAGGTGCAGCGGCACCGGTGCGTTGCCGGTTTCCCGGACCTTGGCCAAAGCTGACTCTATGGCCATATAGGCGCTGTTGCTTTTGGGCGACGAGGCGAGATAGACACAGGCTTCGGCCAGCGGAATCCTTCCTTCGGGCCACCCCAGTTTATTGACGGCATCGAAGGCGGCGTTGGCCAGCAGCAGGGCGTTGGGATTGGCCAGCCCCACGTCCTCGGAGGCGGAGATGACGAGTCTTCGGGCGATGAAAAGCGGATCCTCCCCGCCCTCAATCATCCGTGCCATGTAATAGACGGCGGCATCCGGGTCTGAGCCACGGATACTTTTTATCATGGCGGATATCAGGTCATAGTGCATCTCTCCGTCCTTGTCGTAGGCCATGGGATTTTCCTGAAGTTTGAGCGTCACCAGCTCATCGGTAATGACGATGGGTGTGCCATCGTCTGTCACATCGGCATACTCTCCGCACAGCAAATCCAGAATATTCAGGAATTTGCGGGCATCGCCGCCGGCATATCTCAGCAAAGCTTGGGTTTCTCGGACTTCCACCTTGCGGTTTTTGACCACTTCGTCCTCTTTCAGCACCCTGTCCATCAGTTCCGTCAAATCGGCGTCTTCGAGCGGATTCAAGGTATAGACCTGGCAGCGGGAGAGAAGCGGACGAATCAGCTCAAACGAAGGATTCTCCGTCGTAGCACCGATGAGGGTCACGATGCCCTGTTCCACGGCCTCCAAGAGGCTGTCCTGCTGACTTTTGGAGAACCGGTGAATTTCATCGATGAAAAGAATCGGACTCCTCGGGTCGAAGAATTGGTCCTTCTTGGCCCGTTCAATCACCTCGCGCACGTCCTTCACTCCGCTCGAAACGGCGCTGAGCGTATAGAAGGGCAAATCCAAGGTATTGGCTATGATTTTGGCCAGCGTAGTTTTGCCTACGCCGGGAGGACCCCACAGGATAAAACTGACGAGATGTCCCGACTCCACCATTTTGCGAAGCACTGCATTCTCGCCTACGAGATGTTTCTGTCCGATATATCCGTCCAATTTCTTCGGACGCATTCTTTCTGCCAAAGGTGCTGCCATATTCTGATTATCGGTTCTGTATTGTTGTCTGATACTGTCAAGCCGGAGGTCTGAATCCCGGCCTATAACTTTGCATTGAAGGTAAATGCTGCGCCGTCCCATTTGCCGTCATCCAATCCGAAAGCCACTCCGAACCGGATTTTCCCGGTCATGTCCATTCCATACGACATCTCGGTATGAAGAGGAGCTCCATCGACTTTGACGGCATGCGCTTGCACGAAGTCCGTAAATCCGTATTTTGCCAACCACCGGCTCAGCCCCTGCATGCCCATGTTCCATTCTCCGTGCGCCTCTGTCCAGCAGAGGTCGGTTGACAGCTCGTAATTGTCCAACAGCGCAAATTGGGTGAGATCGCCCGTCGTTCTGCTGCTCAAGGCATAGCCTGTCCTGTCTTTTCTTTCGCCCCAGGAGAAGGCCTGCACATCGAAGTGCCGGAAATCCATCAAATCCACGTCTTTGTGGACAAGAAATCCACCCACGGAGCCGTAAAGCTTCAATTCGTGAAGGTTATCCTCCCACCGCAGGGTATGAGACGCACTCAAGTCGAGGCTCAGGAACCCGCGATTGACCTCATCGTCGTTCGGATGATTCCAGCCCGTTTCCAACTGCAGCGAAAAGACCGGCAGACTGCTGCGGGCTTCCACATCCATGTCGTTGAGCACATGAATCTTGCGTCCCGGAATGTAATCCAATTGCAATCCGGCTTTCCACAGATTCCACCTCGGTTGACGCGCCGTTGCCGGATTGAGGTTTCTCGCATCGACGATATAGTTGGCGGGCACATTCCACTTGCCTTCGGCCTTGCTGAGGCCATGCACGCGATGGTTTTCCATCAGTTCGCGTTGTTCCCACGACAAATGTCCGGAGAGTTGGGTCACGCCTGTCAGGGCTATCGAGCCTTTGACTTCTGCCCCGACACGTTCATACAGTTTTACATGGTTCCATCCGAACAGGGCGGAGAAGAGAGAATTGGCCTGCTCCGTCAGTACGGCATCCCGGTCGAAATCTTCGGACCACTTGCCGCCGTTCAGCTCCACATATCCGTATTTGGAGGGTGTAATATGATAACGCACTGTCGCGCCGCCCATCCACACATGACGGTCTTGTGCCCACATCAAACGCGGACGCAGTTCCAGGCGGCTGCAATCCCTGAAGATACGTCCCACTGCGAAATCATGGATTCCCCATTTGTAACCGTCCACAAAGTTCATCGAGACGAGACTGCCCACAACCGAATGGTCGAGACGCAGATAATCATTGTCCCATCGTCGCATGCCGCCTTCGAGCAATGTCTTTTGCCATTTGTCCTGTGCCTTGCGGGGGACGCGCAGAACCTGTTGTGCGTGAAGTATTCCTCCAAGCGCCAACCCGAGAAGCAGTAACAATGTTCGTCCCATATATTAAAAAGGTGTCGTTTTTAAATGGGTATCGCTCCTTCGAAGGGAGGAGCGATCCGAGTTATTCTTTCAATGGTCGGATTCCCTTGCACAAGGGACAATCCTTAATTGTGAGCAGCCTCAAATTCGTCGAGGAAGCGCTGGTCGTTCTCCGAGAAGAGTCGGAGGTCATTCACCCTGTATTTCAAGTTGGCAATACGCTCCACGCCCATACCGAAAGCGTAGCCTGTATATTCTTTCGAATCGATGCCGCAACTTTCGAGCACGGCGGGATCGACCATGCCGCAGCCCAGAATTTCCAGCCAACCGGAACCTTTGCACATGGCGCATCCTTTACCGTGGCAAAGGGTGCAGCTCACGTCCATTTCGGCACTTGGCTCCGTGAAGGGGAAATAGGACGGACGCAATCTGATTTGCGTGTCGCTTCCGAACATCTCGCTCGCAAAAGCCTGAAGCACTTGCTTGAGATCGGCAAACGAAACATTCTTGTCCACATAGAGACCTTCCACCTGATGGAAGAAGCAGTGCGCACGTGCCGAAATCGCCTCGTTGCGATACACACGGCCCGGGCATATCACACGGATGGGAGGTTTCTGCGTGGTCATCACACGCACCTGAACACTCGAAGTGTGGGTACGCAGCAGGACATCGGGGTTGCGTTGGATGAAGAAAGTGTCCTGCATATCGCGGGCCGGATGGTCTTCGGCAAAGTTCAGGGCGCTGAACACATGCCAGTCGTCTTCCACCTCGGGACCCTCAGCCACGCTGAAGCCGAGTTTGGTGAAGATATTGATGATTTCCTGCCTCACAATACTGAGGGGGTGGCGTGTTCCGACCTCTGCCGGATAAGCCGTGCGGGTCAAGTCGATGTCGGCTTCCACATGATCTTCGGAAGCGACATTTTCCCGGAGCGTATTGAGCTTGTCGGTAGCGGTTTGCTTGAGGGCATTGATGGCCTGACCCAATTCGCGTTTTTGGTCGGCAGCCACCGTGCGGAACTCGGCCATCAGGTCGTTGATTGCGCCCTTTTTGCTGAGATACTTGATTCTCATCGCCTCGATTTGCTCGGCATTTTCTGCCTTGAGTTCTTCAATCTCGGCCTTGAGTTCGTTGATTTTGTCAATTAACATATAGTTGTTCGTTATTATTTCATTTAAAATCGCCGCAAAGATATTGAAAATTTCTCACATTTCCAATTATTTCCCTTATTTTTTTCAATTTCCGGCATTTTCTTCGCCTTTGTTGCAACTCCATCCGTCAAAATTCGCTATCTTTGCGGCAATTATGACGATTTCCGAAAAAGTTTCAGCGTTTATTCAGTCCCGTTGTCTTTTCGATGGCGAAGTTCTGTCATCCGCCCCGGGCGAAGCCTCCGTTCTTGTAGGACTGAGCGGGGGATGTGACTCCGTGGCCACCCTTTTCATCCTCCGTCGATTGGGGTATCGCGTTCGGGCCATCCACTTCAACTTCGGCATTCGCGGGGCGGAGGCCGACCGCGACGAGGCGTTTTGCCGGCAGCTCTGTTCCGATTGGCAGGTTCCCTTCCTAAGCCATCGTTTCGATGCGCCGGCCTATGCCTCCGCCCACAAATGTTCTTTGGAGCTGGCCTGTCGCGAACTGCGCTACGACTATTGGGGAACGCTCCGGCAGTCCGACCCCTCCATTCGATACGTTGCCTTGGGTCATCACCTCAACGACACGGTCGAAACGGTGCTCTTCAACCTGATGCGCGGCACCGGCTTGGCCGGACTTCAGGGCATCTCCCCTGCCCGTGACTTCTATCGCCGTCCGCTGCTGTGTCTGTGGCGCGAAGAAATCCAAGCCTATCTTGAGGAAAACCGTGTTTCATGGGTCACCGACTCCACCAATCTGACCGACGACTGTGCCCGCAACCGGATTCGCAACCGTCTGCTCCCCCTGATGCTCCAAATCAACCCCAATGCGGCTATGGGCGTCAGCGTCACGGCCCGCAACCTCGGCAATCTCCGATTTGTATTCGATGCCGGCATGAAATCGCTCCGTTCCCGTTTTGTCGAACAGCGCGAAATCGAGGGCTACGAATGCTTCACGATAAGGTTCCACGACCTCATGCGCGAAAAGGACCCCGAGGAGATGCTCCGGGCACTGCTCCGCCTGTTGTATCCCGACGCTCAAATCATACCTGCATGGATTCCGTCCATGTTCAAGGCATTTGACCAATGGAAGCACACGGTTTTTGCCAATGACAGTTTCTGGAGTTTCATGGACCGCCGAGCCATGGCGGGCGGTTTGACCGTCGTTCCCGCGCTGTTCGGTGTACATCTTCCGTTGCCCGACGACCCCCAGCCCCAATATTACAGCGAGGAAAAACCTCTTACCGACAGTCTGCGCTCCGAGATTCGCAAAGCCGACCCCTATGAATTCTACGCCGATGCCGACAAGGTTCAGCAACCCCTTCGGTTCTGCCATTGGCGCGGAGGTGAACGCATCGCTCCCCTCGGCATGAACGGCAGGGAGAAACTGGTCTCCGACCTCTTCTCCAATGCCGGCTATACGCCCCTGCAAAAACTCAGCACCTGGCTTCTCGCCGATGCCGGGGGCAGGATTCTGTGGGTTACGGGGTTGCGTGTTTCCGAACTGACAAAAATCGACGGGAACACCCGTCGGGTACTTTATGTCACGGTCTGACCGTCAAGTGGAAGCAAGCCTGTTTCTTTTCGTATTTCACATAGCAATGGCCTGAGTTCTTCAAATCCCAGAGAGCCCGAGCCAAATCCACTTTGAGTTGTCCGTCTGAACGGGAGGCTCCGTGGTGGTCAAAGCGGTTGTAGGTGATGTCTATGGTCGTGCCGTAGCAATGGCATGAATTCCGGGTGGCATTGGCATTGCTTTTCGACAGACTTTTGACATCCGAGCCGGACCGCAGCACCGAAGTCACTACGAATCTGGTCTCCGTCCCGCTGTACTCTTGGAAAAGGGCACCCAGAGCCAACAGAAAATCCGACGCTTCCGGAACCATGTAAGGCACCGAATGGGTCATTCTGTCCATCTTGTAATATTTGCAATTTTCCAGCCGCACAAGTTTTCCGGCATCCAACAATCCGTCGAAGTCTTCCCGTTTTTCACAGGGACGGATGCCCAGCCGCTGTGCCGCGGCAAGTTGCGTGTCGTTGATGTCATTGAAATCCCGCGCCAGATGCATCGTGCGATGGGGGTGTTTCCCGTTGGTCAGGACGAAAGTTCTGTCCGTCCAACGTTTGCCCTCGGGGAAACGGGCTGTCGGCATTTCCATTTCCGTCCCCCACGAAATCCGCTCAAGGATGGCCTCGACACCCTTGATGACACCCCAGACCAACACGAGGAAGAGGGCGATGCCGAGCGCGACAATGCTCCACCCCGCCAGACGGCGTTGTCGCGACGGCAGTGACCAGTATTTATCTGAAAGACTCACGTCTGGCTGCTCCTCTTCTTATGGCAACGGCTGCAAGCCTTCCCACTTCACATCCCAACCTTCGGGGAATCCGGGATTCTCTTCCTCGCAACCGTCCCATCCTGCACAAAGGGCGGCGACAGCCGTCAGCAAACCTCCGTTGCCGGGCAGGTAAAGACGCAGTCTCGAATCTTGATAGTTGTGTCCCGACACCAGATACGTATTGGTACGCTTAGGAACCACGAGGGCATCCACCGCGATTTGTTTCTCGCCCAGACGGGCTGCACACATGGATGTCATCGGATAATCCCATCCCCAGGTCTTGCCCCAGTTCCAATTGTCCCACACCCAATGCAGCGTATTTGACATCACATCGGCGCGCACCTGCGGTGTCTTCGGGAAAATGCCCAAAGCGCCCAGCACCGCCATGTGGTCCGAGGTAAAACGGATGTCGCGATAGGTTTCGCGTGCCGTCTCGGCAGCCAGGTAGAGTTTGCCGTATTGGGCGATATAGGTCTTTTCGTCCTCGGTCAGGTCGGTGTCTGTTTCCGAGATATATGTCAACGGCGAGAGTTTGTCGATGAGTTCCTCCCACTCCATATTTCTTTGCAGTCCCTTTCTTTCTCTCCACAGCTGAGCTACGCCCATGCAGTAATGCCACTGGGAGAGTTCAAAGGGGGTGTTCTGCGTTTCCGAAGCCTTCAGTGTTTCCTGAGCGGGAATGGCGCCTTTCAGCACATAACGTCCCTCCATGCCGTCGTAGTCTGCGAAGTCGAACATAAACTCGGCGGTTTCCTGCACCAGGGTGTAATAACGGTCCAACACATCCTGAGCCCGGAAACTGTGGTCGCCCTGTGCCTCCTGAGCCACAGCGGCGCGGTAAAGCAGCTCCGCCAGATAGATAATGTGGGGCTGTTGCCAGATGAGGAACGAACCTACGTTCGACGGAGCTTCCGTGCCCGAGGGGTCGGTCATCTTCATCCAGCGCACTCCTTTGAAGCCCTGTCTTTGGGCAATCAGACGGGCCACGGGTTCTGCGTGTTTATACCACCGGAGGGTATGATCCAGTTTCTCGGGGTGTCCCCACAAAGCGAACTGGGCCTGATGCCACCATATCATTTCCAGATGGTATTTTCCGAACCATGAGTTATAGGTCAGACCTGTCTCCTGAGGGGGGACACTTCCTGCGCAGTTGACGGCCAAAAGATACTGTGAGAGCACGATGCGGCGTTCCAATTCCCGTGCGCCCTCTGCTTTCGTGCCTGAAAGATCCACCATGGCTCCTTTCTGCCAATAGTGTTTCCAGTAATTCTCCGAGGCTTGGAAAACGTCTTTCGCATCGAGGGGGTCCTGACGATGGTCGTAATATTCGGCCACGCTTTTGCGGTCGCCGACGGGATAGAACCAGGCGGTGAAAGAATAATCCTTCGTCGATGGAAGAAGCACGATTCGGTTGTCGCCCTTCCGCTCTATTTTCATTTCGGTGTTGCCTGTCCATTCGATGGCCACGCCGTAGGTATAGTCGTGTTCCACGGCTGCGTTCAGTTCCTCGGCCACAATCACTTTCGGGAACCAATGCGTCAATTCGAGCCGCTTGGGAGCCTTGAGCGTATCGTAGGTGTAATGCAGCCGTTTGTCGTCTTTCCAGTCGCAGGCATTGTCGGCATGTTTTCCCGTGGGATAAGGCATCGAAATGACAATCGGCAAGGGGTCGCCGTCGCTTTTCACTTTGACGGCTATCTGGTCGGCCTTCGGGTTGCAGGCCGTCTCCACTTCATATTTCACTCCGCCAAGGCGAAATTTGCTTGCTATCACGCCGTCCTCCAAGTCGAGTTTTTGATGCACATCCGAGAATGAGGCATACGTCGTTCCCTCGGGCAGCCGGAAGCCGATGTTGCCCAAATGCAGACGGTGGGGATTCTCGCGGAAGTAGTTATAGGCTTCCATCGCCCGCTCGCTGTCTTTGTTCTTGGTTGTATAGAGTTCTTTGTGGCCGTGTCCGAAGTCATATTCGAGATAAGTGTCTTCGATTTTGAAGCCTTTGGGGTTGCCCCACGAATGCCAGCCCCACGTGCTCTGTGTGCCCAACGGCACGCCGGAAGCATACTCCACGGGGAAGGTCTGAAGACCTGTGGCATCCACGGTGAATGCAAAATCGCCGTTGCCCACTGTCAGTGAGGCCAGTGAGTCAAAAGCCGTCACCACAGGACTGTTTCTTTCCAGAAGGGCCTTCCTGTCAATGGGAGTCTTCGCACTGTGTCCGCTGCCGCTTTGGCTGCAAGCTGTCAACATCACAATTCCCGAGGCGAGAGTTACGACCGCCTTTATTCGATTTTTCTTGTCCATAATTTAGTATTTGTAGTTTGCAAAGATAGTATTTTTCAGGCAATTTCCTGACTTTTCGGGTCCAAAAAATCATTAAATCCTTAAATATTCTTATGAAATGTCCCATTTTTCGCCGGAAAACGCTATATTTGCGTCCAAATTTCTATAGTTTCAAATTAAAATGAAAGAACTCGAACTCAAGTACGGGTGCAATCCCAACCAGAAACCCGCTCGCGTTTTCATGACCGAAGGGGAACTTCCCTTCAGCGTCCTCAACGGCCGTCCCGGCTACATCAACCTTCTCGATGCCTTCAACTCCTGGCAATTGGTCAGGGAGCTCAAGGAGGCCACGGGTCTTCCAGCCGCCACGTCGTTCAAACACGTTTCGCCGGCCGGTGCGGCCGTAGGTCTTCCCCTCTCCGACACATTGAAGAAGATTTATTTCACCGATGACTACGAACTCACGCCCCTCGCCTCGGCCTACTGCCGTGCACGCGGTGCCGACCGCATGTCATCCTTCGGCGATTTCATCGCTCTCTCCGATGTCTGCGACGTTGCCACCGCCAAACTCATCAACCGGGAGGTCAGCGACGGCGTCATTGCCCCCGGCTATGAGGCCGAAGCCCTCGAGATTCTGAAAAACAAACGCAAAGGCACCTATTGTGTGCTCCAAATCGACCCGGATTACAAGCCCGAGCCCCTGGAACGCAAGCAAGTCTTCGGCATCACCTTCGAACAGCTTCGCAACGAAGTGAAGCTCAACGACCCGACTCTCTTCGCCAACATCCCCACCCGAAACAAAGACATCCCCGAGGCGGCGCGACGCGACCTCATGATAGCGCTCATCACGCTCAAATACACCCAGTCCAACTCCGTATGCTACGTCAAGGACGGTCAGGCCATCGGCATCGGTGCCGGCCAGCAGAGCCGCATCCACTGCACACGTCTCGCCGGCAACAAGGCCGACATCTGGTGGCTTCGTCAAGCTCCTCAGGTGCTCAACCTTCCCTTCAAGGAAGGCATCCGCCGTGCCGACCGCGACAACACCATCGACGTATATATCAGCGAGGACCACGACGATGTGCTTGCCGACGGCGTTTGGCAGAATTTCTTCACCGAGAAACCTGCCGTCTTCACTCGCGAAGAAAAGAAAGCTTGGTTGGCCCAAAACACGGGTGTCTCCCTCGGTTCCGATGCCTTCTTCCCCTTCGGCGACAACATCGAGCGGGCCCACAAAAGCGGTGTTCAGTGGATTGCCGAGGCCGGCGGCTCGGTGCGCGACGACAATGTGATTGCCACCGCCGACAAGTACGGCATCGCCATGGCCTTCATCGGCATCCGCCTCTTCCACCATTAATCTGCCGAATGGATTAACGGACGGGACGATTCATGGTTCATGGTTCATGGTTCATGGTTCACGGTTCAAGAAAGAGAAAAATTCTCCAATTCTCAAATTCTTGATAAAAATCAGAATTAACGGCTATGAGAATGTCTATGCCGTCGAGATAGCTCCTGCCAAATAAAGGAAAAAGAAACGGCACATCGGGCGGGATGTGCCGTTTCTTTTCTGCTGTTTATTTCTTTCTTCTCGTGCCTCCCGGGCGCTGTGCTTTGGCCTTGGGATTGACACCTTCCACGCGCCTCACCTTCACGTTCATCAGTTTCTGTTTGTCCGAGAGGGCTTCGCTGAAGGTCTTGGCCTTGCGGTTCTCTTCGCGTTTGGCTTCCCGTGCGGCCAGTTCAGCGGGCGTGAGCTGCGACTTGGGAACCTTCACAAACTTTTTGCCCTGTGGATTGTGACGCACCAGTTTGCTTTTGGGGTTCTGACGCATCTCTTCCAGCCGTTCGGCTTTCTCTTCGTTATGCTCCACCCACCAGGGAGTCCTGTGGGTTTTCTCATAACTCTCCGCCGAGATGGCGTTGCCCAACGGATTCTCGGGATTGACTTTCTGTCCATCGACAGTCACGGTGTCGGTTTCGGTGTCGATGACCTGCCCCACCCGGGCCGTCACGCCGTTCACCTCGACTCTCCCGTCAGCAATCAAAGCGTCCGTTTCGCGTCGCGAACAAACGCCTGTTTCGCTCAAATATTTGTTGATTCTTTCTAATTTTTCCATAAAACCGTCTTTTTTCGGCTGCAAAGATACAAAGTTTTCGCGAATTTTTGTATATTTGCACCCGTAAAAATGTCAAAAACTTCGTTTATGAAGAAAAAAATAGCCATCTTTTTGGCCTTTGTGCTGTTTTTTGAGCTTTGCAGACTCATCTTTATGTTCTGTTATTGGGACATTTACAGTGCCTACTCGCTGCTCGACTGGCTCAAAGCTCTTTCCCATGGCTTCGCCCACGACTTCACCGTCTCCGGCCTCATTATGCTGGTGCCCTTTGCGCTCGAAATCGTGCGCATCCTGCGTCCCGGAGCCTGGCATGACATCACGATGCGCCTCTGGTTCAGCATCATCATCCTGCCTGTTCTGACGTTTCTGGGGGTCGATTTCGTGCTCTACGGCTTTTGGGGGTTCCGTCTTGACACGACGCCTCTCATCTACCTCTTCGACGACCCCGTCGAGGCGCTCAAACTGTCTCCGCCGGCAGCGCTCATTGCCTCGCCCATTGCCTTGATTCTTTTTCTGTGGCTTATCCAGAAACCGCTCCGCCGCCTTTTCCCCGCCGTCAGCCCCAACAAGCAGACGGCCACGGACCGTTCTTCGCGTTACACCATCGAACGCGCCACGGGCCATCGCCTCTCGCACATCCTCATGGCTCTTGCCATGATTCTGTTTTTCATTCTTCTCGAACGTTCTGTCACGCTCGGCACGGCCTACTACACCACCGACATGCGCCTCAACCAGGCGGCCATCAACCCGGTCTATTCCGTTTGGTACTCGCTCAACCGTCCGTCCGACTTCCGTGCGCAATATCGGTTCATGAGCGATGAGGACTGCCGTGCGGCTCTCGCCGAATTGGAATCGACCCCGCGTCTTCAGGCTCCGTCCGACAGCCTGCCCGCCGGGCCTTCCGTTTCGCTCCTCTCCGTGAAGCGTCCCAACATTTTGCTCATTCTTCTCGAGTCGTTCTCCGGCATGGCGTGCCACGCCCTTTCGCCGGAGGCCGATCCTGCCATTATGCCGTGCATCGGCGAGCTCTATTCATCGAGCGTAGCTTTCACACGCTTCTACGCCAACTCTTTCCGTACCGACCGCGGCATGGCCTCCGTGCTTGCGGCCTATCCTTCCCAGCCCTGCTACACCGTCATGAACAATCCCGCCAAGGTAGGGTCGCTCCAGTACATCCCCAAGCGACTCCGCGAATACGGTTGGACCACACAGTTCATCTACGGAGGCGATGCCGGGTTCACCAATCTCAAAGGCTTCCTCCATGCCGGCGCCATTGACGACATTGTCGAGAAGGACGACTTCCCCTCCGAACAGCTCACCATCCAGGCCGGAGCCCCCGACGAATTTCTTTTCGACCGCCTCTATAATATAATAGGTATGGAAACCGAGGCTCAGCGACGCGACAGCACGTTGGCCCCGTTCTTCAAAGCCACGCTCCCCCTTTCGAGCCACGAACCCTTCGATACGCCCTTCGGCAGATTCGACGACCCCTACATCAACTCCGTGGCTTACACCGATTCGTGTCTGGGTCTTTTCATCGACCGGCTGCGCGTGTCTCCCTCGTGGGACAATCTGCTGGTCATCGCCGTGGCCGACCACGGCTATGCCAACTATCCCCCCGGCGTGCAGAACCACGAGATGAAGCGACAGCTGATTCCCATGTTGTGGACCGGCGGCGCAATCGCCCGTCCGCTCACCGTCCCTGCCCTCGCCTCCCAAGTCGATATCGCGGCTACGCTGCTGAGCCAGCTGGGGCTGCCCCACGACGATTTCAACTTCAGCCACGACATCTTTGATGCCGGTGCGCCCCGCTTCGTGGAATACACCTGGCCCGACGGCTTCGGATTCCTGACCGACAGCATCCGCTACATCCAGGACAACGAATACGACGGCCACGGCCTTGACGGCACCTTCGACCCCGAAGGCAAAGCCGAGCGTTGGGGCAAAGCCCTCCTCCAGTCCCTCTTCGACGACCTGGCGGAAAGATAAGCCGGAAAATCCGGAAGCTCCGAAAACTCCGGAAAATCCGGAAAATCCGGAAAATCCGGAAAATCCGGGAAATCCGAAAAATCCGGGAAATCCGGAAAGTCCGGAAAATCCGGGAAATCCGGGAAATCCGGAAAATCCGGAAAATCCGGAAAATCCGGGAAATCCGGGAAATCCGGGAAATCCGGAAAATCCGGAACCTCCGAAAAAGAAAACCACCTAAAAAAAACAACAGAAATAAAATGAAACGATTTCTCTCCCTCCTCTGTCTGGCCGGACTCCTCGTTTCGGCCCATGCAAAAGTGTATGACGTGCGCGACTACGGAGCCAAAGGCGATGGCAAGACGCTCGACTCCCCCGCTCTCAACGCAGCCATCGATGCGGCTGTCGCCGACGGCGGCGGAACCGTCGAAGTGCCGGCAGGCACCTGGCTCTGCGGCAGCATCCACCTCAAGAGCAACATTGAGTTGCATTTGTCTCCCGGGGCCGTCATCAAAGCAGCCCCCCAAAAACTCAACGCCTACGACGAAAGCGAACCCTGGGAAGGACCCATGTATCAGGACGGCGGTCACACCTTCTTCCACAACAGCCTCATCTGGGCCGAAGGACAGAGCAACGTCTCCATCACGGGACACGGCATGATTGACGGTTCCAACCTCACCAAGAAGGACAAAGAGAAAGCCGGAATTGTGCTGGGCGGCAGCATCGGCATGGGCGACAAAGCCATTGCCCTCAAACTCTGCCGCAACATCACCATCCGCGACATCACCATCTCGCGGGGCGGCCATTTTGCCATCATCATCACCGGGTGCGACATCGGCACGATAGACAATGTGACCATCGACACCAACCGCGACGGCATCGACATCGACTGCTGCAAATACATCTCTGTCACCAACACGCGTGTCAATACGCCCCACGACGATGCCATCGTGCTCAAGAGTTCTTTTGCACTCAAGCGGAACGTTGCCTGCGAACACATCCTCATCGACAATTGTACCGTCACCGGCTACAAGGAAGGTTGCCTGCTCGACGGCTCCTACATCCCCGAGGAGGTCAACTGGGTGTGCGGACGCATCAAACTGGGCACCGAGAGCAACGGCGGATATCAGGACATCGCCATCACCAACTGCTCCTGCCACTGGAGCTCCGGCTTGGCCTTCGAGGAAGTCGATGGAGGTCTGATGCGTAACATTGTGGTCGATAACATCACGATGAACCACGTGCACCATTATCCCATCTACATTACCACCGGCTCCCGCTATCGCGGCCCGCAGGATTCCGTGGGCGTTTCGACGGGACAGAATATATATATTAATAATGTAGTGGCCAACGATGTCGATTCCCTTGCCGGCATCATCGTCACGGGCATGGAAGGCGCGCCCCTCCGCAACATCACCCTCTCCAACATCTATGTCAGCAGCCGGGGCGGCACGACCGAGGCACAGGCTCAGGAACTGGCCTCCACGCCCTATCGCGAACAGGGAACCAACTATCCCGAGCCCCGTTGGGCCGGTCCCACTCCTTCCTACGGAATGTTCGCCCGCCACGTTGACGGCCTCCGTCTCGACAACGTCAACTTCGAGCTCCTACGTCCCGATGCCCGTCCCTGCATCATCACCGATGATGTGCAGAACTACAAGAGAATAGAATAAAAAATCCCGTCCGGTAATGCCGGACGGGATTTTTTATGATGACGCGGGATTAATAGGTGATGATGGGCTCGAGCTCCTTGGCCTGAGCTATCATCTTCTCCACTTCTGTAACGGAAGGAACGCGGTTGCAGAGGTTCTTCTCTTTGTTCACTTCCTCAAGTTTGGGCTGGAGGTTGGCAGCTACGCGATGACGGAATTCCTTCACGGTGTCAACACCGGCTGCTTCGAGCAGTTCTGCAAACTGGCCTGCGATACCGTTGATGCGGAAAAGGTCTGCATGGTTGGTCCACTTGAGAATGAGTTTCTCTGAGATACCTGTCTTCTCGGCCAAAGCCTTGCGGCCGGCGGGGGCAGCGCAGTTCTTGAGAAGGTCTTCTGTGGTTTTGACACCTGCATCCTGAAGTTTCTGTGCATAAACTTCGCCGATGCCTTCGATTTCGATAATCTTGTAAGCCATTGTCGTAAAAAAGTTTTTAGTGTTAAGAATGTTGCTGCAAATGTACGTATTTTTTTTGAAATTGCAAATGTTTTTTCAAAAAAAATTGATATTTGTCGCCAAAATGAGACTTTTTTATGCGTTTATTCCCCTTTTGATGGCCTTAAATGCTGCGCCGAGGTGCGAAATGAGGTCGCTCGGAAGGAAGGATTCTTCGCTTTCTCTGTCCAAAGCCGCATCGGCCGCGAGGTTGTGGAGTGTCACGCCGAGGGCGGCTGCATCCTTCGGTTCGTAATGTTGTGCCAAGAGGGCCAAAAGGATTCCCGTGAGCGTGTCGCCCGAACCGCCCACAGCCATGCCGGGATGTCCGTGACCGTAATTGAAGCGGACGCTTCCGTCGGCTCCTATCACTGCCGTATAGGTTCCCTTGAATACGATGTTGACATACAGTTTCTGTGCCAGCATCCTCAGGCCACGCAGCAGCTGCAGCGAGGTCTCTGCGGGAGGAGCTTCCCAGTCGGAGAAGCGGCTTCCGGCGGCTTTGAGCAGTCGCCGTGCCTCGCCCGGATGGGGCGTGAGGATGGAGTTGCGGGGAAGGAGGGTCAGCCTGTCGGGATGTGCGGCGATGAGATTCAGGGCGTCGGCGTCTATCACCATGGGGCGCACCGCAGTGCGAAGCAATTCCTGCAAGGACTGGCCGGTCTCGGAAGCCTGTCCCAAACCCGGTCCCACGGCGATGGCATCCCATCCGGCCTCTTTGTCGGGCAGGCTCTTCCAGTGGTCGGGGTGCGTGTCCGTCTCGCACTTGGCTTCCGGGCAACCCTGTTGCAGGATTTCATAGCCGCAGCCCGGCACATGCACCGTGAGCAGTCCCACGCCGCTGCGCATACAGGCTCTGGCCGCCAGCAGTGCAGCCCCCATCATGCCCCGCGACCCGGCCACGAGGAGGGCTTGTCCGTAGTCGTTCTTGTGGCTGAAACGCGACCGTCGTTTGAGCAGCGCCGCCATTTCCCTCTCCTCTATAATATAATATGGAGAGACCGAATTGGCGATGGCCTCGGCATCGATGCCGATGTCCAGGACCGTGACTTCTCCGCAATAATTTCCGCCCTCGGGAAAAAGCATCGAGAGCTTGGGATGGGTGAAGGTGAGGGTGTAGTCTGCCTGTACGCATTTGCCCTTGACACCTTCTTCGCCCGTCAGCCCCGACGGCACGTCGATGGACACTACGGTGCCTTCCGACTCGTTGATGCGGTCGGTCATATAGCCGAATATGCCTTCTATCGGACGGTTCAAGCCGCTGCCGAAGAGTGCGTCCACCACCCAGTCGTCCGACCCCGTTGCGGGCAGTTCCGTGGACAGGGTCATCATCACAGCCGCCTCGCCGGCATCGCGGAAGGCGCGTTCGCAATCGCCTGACAGACGGCCCGACGGCGAGGGCACCAGATAGGCCGTAGCATTCCTGTAGCCTTTCTCCCGCAACAGGCGCACCAGCACCAGCGCATCGCCTCCGTTGTTGCCGGGCCCGGCGAAGAGTGTGATGCGGGTCTCGCGCGACGTTATGCGTGAGCAGAACCAGCGGGCCAGTTCCCCGGCCGCGCGGTTCATCAGCTCGTAGCTGTCAATCCCTTGCCGCTCGCACGTCTTGCGGTCAAGGTCGGGGACTTCGGAGGTAAACGGGAGTTTCATAATACACAAATCGCCGGTTTCCCGGCGATTGGAACTTCAGAGCACATCCGGAATGGCGGGACTGTTCTCGCCGTTGAGGAGCACATCGGTTTGTCGGATGTTGCGGTACTTGCCGCGCAGGTTGTGACGTCCTTTCTCCACGTTGCTCCAGTTGCAGTTCTTGACGTTCACGTCATAGAGGTTGCATTCGTCCTCCAGACCGATGAGGTAAATGCCGAACCGGGACTTCTTGCAGTTGACGTTCTCGAGGTTGACGTTACGCACAACGGGATTGTTGCCTCGACGACACACCTCATTGTGTTCGTAGTCGAGGTTGATGCGGAGCACCGCCTCGCGGCACTGTCCCACCTCCACGTTTCTCACATAGATGTTCTCTATCGTTCCGCCTCGGCAGGAACTGGTCTTGATACGTATCACGCGGTCCAGGTTGGGCGAGTCCATCGTGCAGTTCTCCACATAGAGGTTGCGGTAACCGCCGGAAATCTCCGAACCTATCACCACGCCGCCGTGCCCGGCTGCAAAGTGGCAGTCTCTCACCACGATGTTCTGCGAGGGGGTGTTCCACTTGCGTCCGTCCATGTTGCGGCCGCTCTTGATGGCGATGCAGTCGTCGCCCGTGTTGAACGTGCAGCCTTCAATCAGGACGCGGTTGCAGGACTCGGGGTCGCAGCCGTCGCCGTTGGGACCTTGGTTGTTCACCTTCACGCGGCGCACTATCAGGTCGTTGCAGAACAGGGGGTGAATCACCCAGAAAGGCGAGCTTTCCAACGTCACGTCCTCAATGAGCACCTGCGTGCAGCGGTAGAAGTTGACAAACTGCGGACGCATGCCGTCGTTGGCCGTAAACTGGCGCAGATAGACGGGGGTCTGGCTCTCGCCCCACTGCAGAAGCTGGGCTCGCGAACCGTTGCGCTGGCTCACTTTGCCGTCCGACCATCCGTAGTGCTCGGCTCCGCACATCGCCCACCAGTTGTCGTTCGTGGCCTGCGCGTCGAGTTTGCCCTTGCCCGTGAGGGCGATGTTGGTGCAGCCGTAGGCGTAAATCAGCGGATGCGTATTGTAACAATCCAAACCTTCCCAACGCGTCAGCACGGCGGGGAAATAGAGATTGGGCTCGGTCGAGAATTTCAGCACGGCACCGTCCGAGAGATGCAGGTTCACATTGCTCATCATCGTGATGGGACCCGTGATGTAGGTGCTGTCGGGAATCACTACCGTGCCGCCGCCTTCCTGCGAACAGGTGACGATGGCCAGATTGATGGCATCGTGGGCCAGGGCCAAACGCCGTTGCGGAACAGCGGCCTTGGCTCCGAAATCCGTGATATTATATACCCGGTCGGGGAACTGTGTCTTTTTGATTGCATTCACGATTGAGTCGGCTTGTTGCCAGGGACCGAAGGCCGGCCTCGGCTTCGCCTTGGCATTGACGGCAGTGAATACACAGAGCGACGCCAACGCGGTCAGTAAGGTGGTTTTAATCATCTTTTTTCTTGGTTTGTACTAAAACTTGCAAATTAATCGGTGCAAAGATAAAAAAAATATGTGAAATATCGAAATATTTGGAGAATTTTCTTTATCTTTGCAGTGTTTTTTAAGAAAAAAATACATTTTTCCACCGCTTTGTTTGTCCTGTTGCAATGACAACGCTTACCGTCATACTCGTCATCGTCGCCATCCTCTTGGCGCTCACCGGCATCGTCGGAGCCATCGTTCCCGCCCTGCCCGGTCCTCCTCTCACGTTTGCCGGCATGCTGACCGCCTATTTTCTTTTCCCCGGCGAGATTTCCGGCTCCACGGTGCTTGTGATGTTCACGCTCACCGTGGTTGTCTCCATCCTCGACTATGTGGCGCCCGTTCTCCTGACCAAAATGGGAGGCGGCTCCAAGCCGGGTGTGACGGGCACGACCATCGGCACTGTCGTGGGGTTGTTCTTCTTGCCGTCCGGCATCATTTGGGGACCTTTCCTGGGGGCTCTCATCGGAGAACTCATCCACGGAGCCACTTTGGGCCGAAGCCTCAAGGTGGCCGTGATTTCCTTCATCTCGTTTCTGCTCACCACAGGCTTCAAACTGATTCTCTCCATCGCAATGACCTGGCTCACGATGTCGGCCACCTATTCTCACATCACGGGATGAGACTTTTCTTTCCGGAACACGACATGGCGCTGGCCAATGGCGTGAAGCATTTCAATCCGCCGCGCATGGCTGTCGAACTGGCCGCACGCGGCGAATCTCTTGCGCCCTGGTGGCAACGGCTCGGCCAAGGACCCCTGCCCTGGGGCTGGAACTGGGATTCCCGCGCGGAACTGCGCCGGAGCGGGGTGCCCTTCGAGGCTCTGCCCTCCGACGGGGAACTTCACGAGATACGCCGCCTTTCGAGCCGCGAACAGACACTCTCCATATTGTCTCGCATGAGGGAGCTTTGTCCCGCCATCGCCCTCCCCGAACGCATCGACAGTGCCGAGGCGCTCGACAGTTATCTGTCCCTCCACGAGAAGGACACTTACGTGCTCAAAAGCCCTTGGAGCAGCAGCGGACGCGGCCTTTCGCTCCATCCCGCCCAGGACAGTGCCTCGCTCCGCCGCCGAGGGCTGCACGTGCTCCGTCGGATGGGATGCATTCTGGCCGAACCCTGGTACGACAAGGTGCAGGACTTTGCGATGCTCTTTTTCATCGACCGCGAACGGCGCGTCTCCTTCGAGGGCTACTCCCTCTTCGACAACGATGCACGGGGCACTTACCTCCGAGGTCTTCTGGCCTCCAATGCCGAGATAGAAGCGACCCTCGCAAGACGGGGTGCCGATTCCTTGCTGTTGGCCGGCATCCGCGACATCCTGCTCGGATGGCTCCGCGAGGCCGTAACGCCTTTCCGCTCCAACTTCCCCCTCGGCTGGGTCGGCGCGGACATGATGATTGTACGGAAGAACGGCTCCTTGACGGTGCATCCTTGCGTCGAACTCAACCTGCGATGCACCTTGGGGGTGGTGGCCAGAAATATGTACGACCGCGAGGGAAAGACCGGCTTTTTCACCTTCAAAAAGTAAAATCGAGGGGACAAAAGACGAAAATGTAGGGGTATTTTGACGAAAAGTCAAGGATATTGGTCCTTATTTCAAAAAAAAACATTATCTTTGCTGCAAAAAGAATACGCAAAGTATGGAATTTACCGCTCAACAAATTGCAGAATTTCTGCATGGCACGATTGTGGGCGACGCCACCGTCAAGGTGCATGACGTCTCCAAAATCGAAGAGGGCCGTCCCGGCACGCTGACGTTCATGGCCGACCCCAAATTCGCCCATTATCTGCTCTCCACGGAGGCTGCCGTTGCCATCGTGAACCGCAGCTACGAGGTGGAGCCCGGCGTGAAGCCCACGCTCATCCAAGTCGAGGATGCCCGTGCCGCCGTGGCCCAGTTGCTCACCATGGTTCAGATGGCCACCACGCCCCGCCGTTCGGGCATCGAACAGCCTTCCTTCATCGCCGAGGGTGTCGAGGTTCCGGCCTCGGCTTGGGTGGGAGCTTTCTCCTACATCTCGCGCGGTGCCAAAATCGGCGAGGGTTGTCAGATTTATCCCCAGGTCTTCATCGGCGAAGGTGTCGAAATCGGAGCCGGCACCACGCTCTACGCCGGCGTGAAGATTTATGCAGGCTGCAAAGTGGGACCCGACTCCATACTCCACGCCGGGTGCGTGATAGGTGCCGACGGCTTCGGCTTCGTGCCGCAGGGCGATGCCTATCAGAAGATGCCCCAAATCGGAAACGTCATTCTGGAGGGCAACAACGAAATAGGAGCCAACACGACCATCGACCGCTCGACCATGGGCTCCACCATTGTGCGCAAGGGTACGAAAATTGACAATCTGGTACAAATCGGACACAACTGCGAAATCGGACAGAACACGATTCTGTGCGCCCAGGTGGGCGTAGCCGGCTCGACCAAGGTGGGCGACTGGTGTACGCTGGCCGGACAAGTGGGTGTGGCCGGACACATCGCCATCGGCGACCGTGTCACCGTCGGCGCCCAGTCCGGCATCCCCGGCAACGTCAAGTCCGACCAGGTGCTCATGGGCTATCCCGCCATTCCCGCCCGCGACTGGTCCCGTCAGGCCGTCATGCTCAAGCGTCTCGAACAGATGTGGCATGACCTCGACACCCTCAAAAAGAAGAAATAGAACAGGCCGGAAATCCCGGAATCTCCGGAAGCCCCGGAATCTCCGGAATCTCCGGAAGCCCCGGAATCTCCGGAAACCCCGGAAACCCCGGAATCTCCGGAATCTCCGGAAAATCCGGAACCTCCGGCTCCCCCCGAAAAAAAAACTCAACAACAAGAAATATGACAAAACAACACACGCTGAAGGAAAGCATTACCTTCACAGGCAAAGGCCTCCACACGGGCCTCGACATCACATTGACCCTCAACCCCGCGCCCGCCGACAACGGCTACACTTTCCAGCGCGTCGATCTCGAAGGGCAGCCCGTGCTTGAAGCCGTGGCCAGCAACGTCACCCAGACCCAGCGCGGAACGGTAATCGAGAAGGACGGCATTTCCGTTTCCACCATCGAACACCTCATGGCAGCGCTCTATGCTGCCGACATCGACAACTGCATCATCCAGGTCAATGCCCCCGAAGTGCCCATTCTCGACGGCAGCTCCGTCCTCTACTGCGAAGCCATCGAGAAGGCCGGCATCGTCGAACTGGAGGCCAAGCGCGAGGTGTTCCGCATCACCAAGCCCTATCACGTCATCGACGAGGAAAAAGGCATCGACCTCGCCATCTATCCCGACGACCATTTCTCCGTCACCGTCCTGGTCGATTTCCCGTCGCCCGTGCTCAACAACCAGTATGCCGTACTCAACAGCCTCGACGACTTCAAGACGCAGGTGGCTGCCGCACGCACCTTTGTCTTCGTGCGAGAAATACAGCCGCTCTTGGCGGCCAACCTCATCAAGGGCGGAGACCTCGACAACGCCATCGTCATCTACGACAGCAAGATACAGCAGGAAGAGATGGACAAACTGGCCGCTGTCATCCAGACCAAGGCCCCCTCGGCCGAAACGCTTGGCTACGTCCAGAATCGCCCCCTCACCTGGGACAACGAACCCGCGCGTCACAAACTGCTCGACCTCATCGGAGACCTTGCCCTCATCGGCAAGTACATCCAGGGGCGCGTTGTGGCCACCCGTCCCGGCCACGGCATCAACAACAAGCTGGCACGCGCCGTCCGCAAGGACATGCGACGCACCGAGGTGCAGGTACCTGTCTATGACCCCAACAAAGAGCCGCTGCTCGACAACATCGGCATCAAGGCCATCCTCCCCCACCGCTATCCCATGCAGTTGGTCGATAAGATTATCGTGTGCGAACCCAACGACTATTGCGTGGGCGTCAAGAACGTCACGGCCAACGAGCCTTTCTTCCAGGGACACTTCCCCGAGGAACCCGTCATGCCCGGCGTCCTTCAGGTCGAGGCCATGGCCCAGTGCTCCGGCATCCTCGTGCTCAACTGCGTCGATGAACCCGAGAAGTACTCCACCTATTTCATGAGCATCAACAACGTCAAGTTCCGCCAGAAGGTGGTGCCCGGCGACACACTCATCTTCCGCGTCTCCTTCCTCACACCCCTGCGGCGCGGCTGTGCCCAGATGAAGGGCTACGCTTTCGTGGGCGACAAGATTGTGAGCGAAGCCGAGTTCATGGCCCAAATCATCAAGAATAAAGAATAACAACCTAAAGACTAACGACATAGACTATGACCGAAGAACTTATCTCCCCCCTTGCCGTTGTCAATCCCGGCGCAAAAATCGGACCCAATGTGAAAATCGGACCTTTCTGCGTCATTTACGATGACGTGGTCATCGGCGAAGGAACTGTGCTCGAAAATTCCGTCACCGTATTCCCCGGCGCACGCATCGGCAAGTTTTGCCACATCTTCCCCGGAGCTTGTATAGCCACCACGCCCCAGGACCTCAAGTTCAAGGGCGAATACACCACGGCCGAAATAGGCGACTACACCCAGATTCACGAGTGTGTCACGGTTCATCGCGGCACGGCATCCAAGCAGGTGACACATGTGGGCAGCCATTGCCTCATCATGGCCTACAGCCATGTGGCCCACGACTGCTACGTCTCCGACGGCGTCATCATGAGCAACTGCGTCCAGATGGCCGGCGAGGTCGTCGTGGAGCCCAATGCCGTGATAGGCGGCGGCGCCCTCATCCACCAGTTCACCCACATCGGTGCCTACTGCATGATTCAGGGCGGTGCCCAAATCAACAAGGACGTACCGCCCTACACCATGGCCGCCCGCGTTCCCACCGTCTATGTGGGTCTCAACACCGTGGGCCTGCGCCGTCACAACATCGATGCCGAGACCATCCTCAACATCCAGGAGATGTATCGCATCATCTACATGTCGGGCCTCAACGTCACCCACGCCCTCGACAAGGTCGAGGCCGAGTTCCCGCAGAGCCCCGAACGTGACCATATCCTCGATTTCATCCGTTCCTCCGACCGCGGAATCCTCCGCAGCATGATAGGATCGTAAGCTCCGGAACCACCGGAAAGTCCGGAAAGACCGGAATCTCCGGAAGCTCCGGAATCTCCGGAAAATCCGGAAAATCCGGGATCTCCGGGACCTCCGGAAAATCCGGGACCTCCGGAAAATCCGGAAAATCCGGCTCCCTCCCCTCCCTCGAAAAAAAACAACAGCTATGGTTTATCATTTTGTAATACTTTCAGACGAAGTCGAAGATTTTCGCCGCGAGATTGACATCGATGCGACGGCAACCTTCCAAGACCTGCAGGACATTATCCTGAAGTCCTGCAACTACAAAAACGATCAGATGACCTCGTTCTTCATCTGCGGTGCCGACTGGAGCAAGGACTACGAGATTACCATGATTGACATGAACGACAAGGACTCTGTGCTGCCCGTCACGAAGGTCATGGACCGCACCCACCTCGACGACACGTTCGGCAAGGAACCCGGAGCCAAGGTGATGTTCCTCTTCGACCCGATGTGCGAACGCTATCTCTACATGCAGCTCAAGTCGCTCGAAGACAAACGCCACATCCTGAAGCCCGAAATAACCCTCTCCAAGGGCAAAGCCCCCAAGCAAATCGAAGACTTCGACAAACTCGTCGGAGGCATCGACGACGACATGTACGGCTCCGACGACTTCGACCCCGAGGAAATGGACCTCGACGGCTACCAAAGCCTCGACGACATCGAGGGCATCGAAAGCGGCGAATATTGAGGCCGGCCCTCCCCCCTCGAAATCTCGAAAGGCCGGCCCCCCCCCCTCGAAATCTCGAAATCTCGTTATCTCGTCATCTCGAAACGCCGGCCCCCTCGAAATAACGCCCTCCCCCCTCGAAATGAAAAAAGCCTCCCGCTCTCGGGAGGCTTTTTTCATTTCTTGAACAGGTGCCGTATCTTGGCGAACATCGCCTCGCACTTCGATTTCGAGGGCGTGAAATCGCTCTTGTCGCGCAGCGCCTCGATGTGGCGGCGCTCCTCGTCGGTCAGCGTCTCGGGCACATAGACCAGGATGTTAATCAGCAGGTCGCCCGTGCCGTAGCCGTCGGACTTGGGCAGTCCTTTGTTCTTGAGACGCAGGATGGTGCCGGGCTGTGTGCCGGCAGGCACATTGATGCGCACGCGTCCTGTCAGCGTCGGTATCTCGACGGGCGAACCCAATGCCGCCTGCGGGAACGTCAGCGTGAGGTTATAGACCAGGTCGTCCTCGTCGCGTAGCAGTTCGGTGTCGTTCTTCACCTGGATGACCACTATCAAGTCGCCGGCAGAACCGCCCGAATTGGAGGCGTGTCCCTTGCCCTGGAGCGAGAACTGCTGACCGTCGGTCACGCCCTTGGGGATGGGCAGAGCCACGACCTCTTCCTTTTCCACAACAGAAGAGCCTTCCTGCACGTTGTGGCGGATTTTGACTTTCTTGGTCACACCGGTGGCCACCTCCTGCAACGTGAGCGGCACGGTGATGCGGATGTCCTGTCCTTTCATCGCGCGCGAACGTCCGCTGCGACTGCTGCGGCCGCCGCCCATGTGGACACGCTGTCCGTTGATATAAAACTCGCCGTCTCCGCCGAACATGTCGGCGAATCCGCCGAACCCTCTTCCCCCGCCGAAGATGTCTCCGAAACGGGAGAAGATGTCGTTGATATCCATATTCTCGAAGCCTCCGCCATATTGCTGGCTGAAGCTCGAGGGATCCTGATAGCCGAACTGGTCATAGCGCGCCTTCTTCTGTGGGTCGCTCAACACCTCGTAAGCCTCTGCGGCTTCCTTGAATTTCTCTTCTGCCGCCTTATCGCCCGGATTCTTGTCCGGGTGATATTTCAAAGCAAGCTTACGATAGGCGCGTTTGATTTCATCGGCACTGGCGCTCTTTGCCACGCCAAGCACTTCGTAATAATCTCTTTTTGCCATAATCGTAGTTTTATTTTTTTTAGTCCGGAGGGTCCGGAGGGTCCGGAGAGTCCGGGGCTTCCGGGGTTTCCGGAGGTTCCGGGAGTCCGGAGATTCCGGAGATTCCGGAGCTTCCGGAGGGTCCGGGGATTCCGGGGCTTCCGGAGGCTCCGCCCCGCTTTTTCGTCCATTGCGCGGCGCTTGGAGCGCCGCACATCTTCCCGCGCGGCGCTTGGAGCGCCGCACATCTTCCCGCGCGGCGCTTGGAGCGCCGCTACATCTTCCCGCGCGCCGCTACATCCTCACGCCCCGACGACCACCTTGGCGAATCGGATGACCTTGTCGTCGAGTTTGTAGCCCTTGGTGGGACAGTCGATGATTTTGCCCTTCAGGTCGGGGGTCGGAGCCGGGAAGGTGGTAATCGCCTCGTGGAGGGTGTCGTCGAAGTCGTCGCCGGCGGCGGCGGGAATCTCCGTCACCTTGTTTTTGGCGAGGAAGCCCGTGAACTTCTGGTAGATGAGCTCCACGCCCTGCTTCACGCCTTCGAGGTCGTCACTCGTCCCGAGAGAGGCGAGGCCTCGCTCGAAGTCGTCGATGACGGGCAGCAGCTCCTTGAGCACGCCCTCACCGCCGTATTTGAGCAGGGCCTGCTTGTCTTTGGCGGTGTTCTTGCGGTAGTTGTCGAACTCCGCCATCAGTCGCAGGTAGGCATCCTTGTGGGCTGCCACCTCCTTTTCGAGGGCTGCGATGCGTTCCTCCGGGGTTTCCGGGGTTTCCGGGGTTTCCGGAGCTTCCGGAGTTTCCGGAGATTCCGGATTTTCCGGAGTTTCCGGATTCACTTGATTTTCCTGAGTTTCGTTGATATTCTTTGTTTCTTCCATTGCTAAAAATATTAAAATTTTATAACTTCCGCATAGCAAAAAACGTGCCAAAGGGCACTGTTTCCCGCCTCTGACAAATTGTCACAGCAAAAAAACGATGAAATATTTGTGTTTTCTGACAATTTGTCGTATCTTTGCAACATGCTTACCTTTCCCAACGCCAAGATTAACCTTGGACTCTTCGTTACCCGTCGCCGCGAGGATGGATACCACATCCTCCAGACGCTGTTCTATCCCATCGACTGGTGCGACGCCCTCGAAATAGTGCCTGCCGGCGAGGCGGGCGAAGTGAAGTTCTTTGCCACCGGCATCGCCGTCGATGGCGATGCTGCCGACAACCTCTGTGTGCGGGCCTATCGCGCCCTGCAGCAACTGAGGCCCGACTTGCCGGGCTGCGAGATACACCTCGAGAAACGCATTCCCTTCGGTGCCGGCTTGGGCGGCGGCTCCAGCGACGCTGCATTTACGCTGACGATGCTCAACAAACTGTTTGAGCTCGGGCTCAATCAGGAACAGCTGGAAGCCGTTGCGGCCTCACTCGGTGCCGACTGCGCCTTCTTCTGTCGGCAGGGCGCCCAATACTGCGAGGGCATAGGCAGCGAGATGGAGCCCTATCCCCTCTCGCTCGCCGGCCGTTGGCTCGTCGTCGTGAAGCCCTCCTTCGGGGTGAGCACACGCGAAGCCTACGCCCATGTGCGGCCGCAACAACCGCCCACCCCGCTCTACGAACTCCTGAAACAGCCCGTCGAGGCGTGGCGCGACACCGTCCGCAATGACTTCGAAGCTTCCGTCTTCCCCGCCCATCCCGAACTCCAGACGGCCAAGGACACCCTCTACGCCCACGGCGCCCTCTACGCCTCGATGTCAGGCTCCGGCAGCGCCATGTTCGGCATCTTCGACCGCGAGGCCGACCCCGCCGGCTGGTTCCCCGCCGGCTGGGAAGCCCGCTGCATAAAGGACGGAGAGTAGCCCGGAGAATCCGGAGAGCCCGGAGTTTCCGGAGGTTCCGGGGCTTCCGGGGCTTCCGGAGCTTCCGGAGGGTCCGGAGAGTCCGGAGTTTCCGGAGCTTCCGGGGGTTCCGGAGATTCCGGAGTTTCCGGGAGTTTCCGGGAGTTCCGGAGGTTTCCGGAGCTTCCGGGGGTTCCGGAGATTCCGGAGTTTCCGGGAGTTCCGGAGTTTCCGGAGTTTCCGGAGATTCCGGAGATTCCAGAGATTCCGGAGTTTCCGGAGTTTCCGGGGGTTCCGGAGTTTCCGGAGGTTCCGGGGAGTCCGGAGGTTCCAGAGATTCCGGAGTTTCCGGAGAATCCGGGGGTTCCGGGGGTGGGAGTTGCCCCCCTTCCCTTCAGGGGAGGGCTGGGGAGAGGCTACCCTACTGCCTAATCCACTTGAGGATTTCCTTCAGCGTGTATTTCTTGCCGTACATCAGGATGCCGGTGCGGTAGATGCGAGAGGCGACCCAGAGCACCGCGAAGGCGACAAGGTAGAGCAGGGCGATGGAGGAGAGAAGCTCCCAGGCAGGCACGTCGTAGGGCAGTCGCACCATCATGACGATGGGCGACGTGAACGGTATCATGCTGCACCACCACGCCAGCGGGCCGTCGGGGTTCTCCATCGAGAACATGCCGGCATAGAGGGCGAAAATCATTATCACCATGATGGGCCACGTGAATTGTGAGGCGTCGCTGGCCTCGTCCACGGCAGACCCGAAGGCGGCAAACAATGAAGCGTAGAGCAGGTAGCCCCCGATGAAGTAAAGCACGAAACACAGGAAAATTTTCGTGAAGTGGATGCCCATAATCATCTGTAGAATCTTCTCCATCACAGTCGGGTCGGCCTGTGTCACGGCCTCCACCTCGGCCATGGCCGTCGTGACTTCGGGCGTGGTCATCATGTTGATGCCCAACACGAGGCCTGCGATGCCGAGCATGCCCGCCCAGATAACCACCTGTGTGAGACCCACGAGGGCCACACCTATGATTTTGCCCAACATGAGTTCGATGGGTTTGCACGACGAGATAATGACCTCGACAATGCGGTTGGCCTTTTCTTCTATCACACCGTTCATAATCATCGCGCCGTACATCAGCACGAAGGTGTAGGTGAGCAGGGCGAGCACGAGTCCCAGGATGGCACTCAAGGCCGATGACGACACATTCTCCTCGCCCTTCTCGTTCCACTGGATGGAGTTGACCCCCACGTGGCGGTCACAGCGCTGATAGATGCTTTGGAGCGAATCCACGCCATAGCCTTTGAGGCGTTCGTCGCGCAAGATGGGTCGCAGCTGGCCTGCAATGTTCTGTTCGAGCGTCATGTTGACCGACTGCGAAGAGTACAGACTCACGGTCGAGGTCTCCAGCACATCGGCCGGAATCTCGACGATGGCATAGAGCTCTCCCTTGCGGGTCTCGAAATAGTCATAGAGCGACAGGTCGCCCGAAAGGCGCACCGTCCGGTATTCGTAATCGTCGCTGTCTTCGATGAACTGCGCATAGTGCGACTCTGTGCGATCCACAATCTCCACGGTTTTCTTCTCGTCGTTCTTGACGGTGGAAAGCAGGGCGGGCAGCACGCCGCAGATAACTATCATCAATATCGGGATGAGTATGGTCATCACGATGAAGCTTTTCTTCATCACGGTGGTCAAATACTCTCGTCTTACTATCAATCCTAATCTGTTCATTGTCGTTTTATTTTTCGGGGCCAGCCGTCATCACTCCTTCCCCACGGTTTCGATGAAGATTTCCTGCATGGAGGGGAGGATTTCCTCGAAGCCTGTGAGGGTGTATTTCTCGTTGAGGACGCTGACGACCTCGCGTATGCAGACTCCTTCGGCCAGGCGGATCTGGAGAGTCAGGCCACCGCCGTAGGACGGCGACTGCTCCTCCACGGTGAAGAGAGCCGGCTCGGGCAGGAAGGTCTCCTCTTGGACGCTGATGCGGTAGATGTTCTTCTTGAATCGCTGGCGCACCTCGCCCACTTCGCCCTGGAGCACCACCTTGGCGTGGTTGATGAGCGAGATCTCCTGGCAGATTTCCTCGACCGACGACATGTTGTGGGTCGAGAAAAGGATGGCGGAGCCTTCGTCGCGCAGACGCAGGATCTCCTTCTTCAGAATCTCGGCATTCAGCGGGTCGAAGCCCGAGAAGGGTTCGTCGAAGATAAGGAGCGGCGGCTGGTGGATGACGGTGGCGATAAACTGCACCTTCTGTGCCATGCCCTTGGAGAGCTGTTCCACCTTTTTGTCCCTCCACTGTGTGAGGTCGAACCGTTCGAGCCAGGACTTCATGCGCGTCTGTGCATCGTGGCGCGTCATGCCGCGCAGACGGGCCAGATAGATGATTTGGTCCTCCACCTTCATTTTCTTGTACAAGCCTCGTTCCTCGGGCAGATAACCTATCTTCATCACATCGTTGTCGGTCATCGGACGGCCGTGGAGCAACACCTCGCCGCTGTCCGCGTGGGTGATGCGGTTGATGATGCGTATCAGCGATGTCTTGCCGGCACCGTTGGGACCCAGCAGACCGTAGATGCAGCCGTCGGCGACCGAGATGGACACATGGTCCACGCCCCAGTGCTCGCCGTACTGCTTGCAAACCTCACGGGTTTCTATGAATGCCATTGAGTGTATAATTGAATCTGATTTTTATAATGTGGAATTGCCCGAAACAAAGACATGGACAAAATCCAGCCGCAAATATAGCGTTTTTTTATGAGACAGCCAAATTTTTTGCGGAAAAAGTGGCGAATGTTCCCTGTTTGCCATAAAAAGTGCCAAAAGGTCGCCCAGATTTTGGGCAAGCCTTTGGCAGTTGCGGAAATCGCCATCGATTATCGATGGACCCAAAAGAAAGTGCCAAAAGGTCGCCTACATTTTGGGCAAGCCTTTGGCAATTGCGGAAATCGCCATCGATTATCGATGGACCCAAAAGAAAGTGCCAAAAGGTCGCCCAGAATCTGGGCAAGCCTTTTCGCCATCGATTATCGATAGACCCAAAAGAAACTGCCAAAGGCTTGCCCGGATTTTGGGCAAGCCTTTGGCAGTTTTCTTCTCTCATTCTGCCAGCCACTCGACCAGCACATTGTTTCGCATCATGTGCCAGCGGGCGGAGTCGTGAGGCAGCGGAGCGTAAGCCCTGTGGCGGGTTTCCGCTTTGGCTCGCAAGGCGTTGTCGGTCCGCGTGACGACGGCGGAGTCTTCCGCTGTCCCGACAGTCGGTTCCAAAAGGAGGAGACGGCCCGAACTGCACGTTTCGAAATAAACGCCGCCGGGCTTGAAGTAGCGCTCGTGGGGAGACCCCTCGGGCGGGAAGCCGTCTTTCAGGACGATTACCATGGGGAACCGGTTCTCTCGAACGGCTCGCATGATGAACTGTTCGCCGTGGCTGATGGCACCGCTGTAGGTCACGCAGCCCGTTCGCACAGCCTGGTGGAGGACGAGGTTGCATTGCGACTCTATCTGTTCGTCGGTCAGAGAACGGGAACACTGCACCGCCTGTCGTTCCGGATAGTCCAAAAGGAAGGGATTGCCCATTGCGGAGAAGGTCAGCGTGTGACCGCCGCGCGTCACCGGGAGGTTTCTTCTCAAGTGGAAGAGCCCGGGGTTGTGGCGTTTGACGAGCGCCCGGCGCGGGTTGTCGTGCACGTACTCTATCATGCTCTTGAGCTGTCCTTTGCGCGAAAGCGTGCGGATGAACGGGGGCTCGAAATCCAGCGCATGGTCTTTCAGCCACCACCCTTGTCGCATACCGCGCGCCAGTTGTTTGATGCTCTCGCCGATGTCCGACTTCACGTAGATGAGCACGTGGATATGGTCGGGCATCATGCTTACGGCGAGGAACTGGATGTTGGGGCGCAGTAGCAGGGTGTGGTTCATCTGGGTGAGCGCATCGATGCCGAGCTGGGAAAGGGCGGTACGGGGGTTGACCTTGTCGTCAACGAGGGTGCCCAGCAGCGGACGGCGCGGCCGCAGCACGAAGGTGAGGTGGTAGATGCCAACGCCCTTCCAGATGTCTTCGCGTTTTTTCCAATGGAACATAGGGGGGATGTTATAGAGGGTGAATGCCCGTAGAATGGGGCGGATAATGGGGGATGGAGTGGAGGATGGAGAATAGAGGAGCGAGGATGGCAGATAATAATCTGCCCCTTATAAACGGGGAGAGACGAACCGCGACAACAACCACGGGGCGACACCAACCCAGGGCGAGGCACCACAGCTGGCGCCGCCGCGCGAGACGCAACGGGCGACACCACGAGGGC
>FLNY01004546.1_pt1 | contig 57873 bp, 44 predicted proteins | sample 1140381 | NCBI WGS metagenome assembly FLNY01 (sample SAMEA3878172, study PRJEB12797) | bioreactor metagenome | biome: Moose rumen | place: Sweden | collected 2011-10
CCGCCGAGAAGGGCTAAAATATCAACGTAGCGCGCCGATTTTCTTTCATTGGTAGGATTTTATATTAAAAAATTTTTAACCCCTTAAATTTAGCGTTTATTTAATTTTTTCGCCAAAATATTTTCTAAAAAAATTTTTTATTTCACTCCAATTTAAAAACGCCGAAAAGGGCTAAAATATCAACGTAGCGCGTCGATTTTTAATCAAGGGTACAATTTATATCAAAAAAATTTTTTAACCCCTTAAAATCAGCGTTTATTTAATTTTTTCGCTAGAGTATTGCCCAAAAATTGTACCAACTGAACTAAGACAATTAAAATTACAACAGTTGCAAGCATAACTTCCGGTCTGAATCTTTGGTAGCCGTATCTTATAGCCAAATCGCCCAAGCCGCCGCCGCCTATTGCGCCCGCCATTGCCGATTCACCGACAAGCGCAATTATAACCGTCGTTAACTGCGAAACTATCGAAGGCATAGCCTCCGGTAATAAAACTTTTGAAATAATTTGCATTGGAGTTGCGCCCATTGATAGAGCCGCCTCAATTAAACCGGCGGGAACTTCTTTTAAGGAAGTTTCAACTTGCCGCCCTATGAAAGGAATTGACGCCACAACCAATGGAACTATCGCCGCCGTTGTACCAATAGCACTGCCGACTAAAAATCTTGTAAAAGGAATAATTGCAACCATTAAAATTATAAAAGGAATTGAACGCAGAGCATTTACGATGGAGCCTACGATTTTATTTAATACGGGCGATTCCAAAATTTGCCCTTTGTCAGTTGTATGAAGTAGCACTCCGAGCGGTACGCCAATTATCGACGCTATCGCCATTGAAATTAAAACCATATAAACCGTTTCACCGAGTGCTTTTGTTAATAATGGAATTATTTCGTTAATATAAATCACCTGCCAAAATTTTTAAGTGCGGCGAAAATATTTAAAGTTTAGAAATGTTCAGCCGCGATAATTGAGTCAAGTTGCACGCTTGTAGAATCACTTGCCACAAAATATATTAACGGCACTAAATTTTAGTACCATTATTTTTAAATTATAGGAAAGATTATTAATTTTGGCAAGCGAAATACTCAGGATTAAATTTTAAACAAAAAAATAGCCGCTCACAGTGGCGGCACTTTCTCCTTAAAATAAAAAATCTAGTTAAAAATATTGACAAAAAATCCACTTTTAGTTTCAAGGCGAATATTTGTGATTTTCATACGCTTATCTAAAGAGGCGGATTTTGCTCCTGCCCATCTTCATTTTAATTTTATAGACTAAAATATATTTGGCAAGTGTGCACCTTATACGGCGCATTTTCGGTACATATTTTCCCAATCACGCCCGCCTTCGTTTTTTTGTTGATGATTATTGGCGGAACGCTCTTTTGGTATCAAGTACTTAAATTTTTTTTAAATATTGCCTACGTCTTCACTCTCCTTTTTTGGAGTTTTTATTATGAAAAAAATTTTTGGTATGGTAATGGCGGAAACGGCTTTATTGGATTTGAAAAAGAAAATCCAAACGTTAAAGTAGTTTTTAATTTCGGCTCCAGCGGCGAACTTGCTGAAGGTACAAGAAAAAATTTGTTTGAAAATGAATTTGTTTTAATCGTACCGAATGACAGCGACAAAAACATTTCTAACTTTGAAAGTATGACGGCAGAAAATATTCAGCATATTTCACTTGGTGAACCAAAAGGCGTACCGGTCGAGTAGTACAACGAATAAATTTTTAACAATTTGTGGATTTTGGACACTGTAAAAGCAAAGGCAAATTGCGGCGTTTTTTATGAAACGGACGCGACAATTTCAAATAAAGTAAAAGTTGTTGCAACCGCGCCGACAAATTCACATAAGCCGATAATTTATCCGGTAGATATGATAAAAGACAAAAAAAATTTTGACGCGGCAAAAAAGTTTTTGGATTTTACCTCAACTGAAACTGCAAAAAAAATTTTTAAAAAGTACGGCTTTAAAGTTGTAAGATGAAACTTGAAGTAAATATCAAAAAAAATCTGCGCGACTTTGTATTGAATGTAAATTTCAAAGTGTAAGATGAAATTTTTGCACTTTTGGGCGCGTCATGTTGCGGAAAAAGTATGACGCTAAAATGTATCGCCGGTATTGAAACTCCATATGCAGGCAAAATTATTTTGAATGGTTAAAATATTTTTTGACAGCAATAAAAAATAAATTTGCCGCCTCAAACTTGGCGCGTCGGTTATCTTTTCCAAAATATAACTGTTGCAGAAAATATTTTGCGATTATTCACTTGTCGGCTTAGAAAATTCCTATCTTCATGAATTACACGCCAAAATTTTATTGTCGAATGAACCTTTTTCTGCGCTTGACAATTTTTTAAAATGTCGGCTGGCACCGGAAGAAATTTTTAAATCTTACGGCGCGGCATTTCTAGTTTCACTCAATCCCAGCTAAGTTTTTAGATTTTCGGATAAAATTGCTGTAATTAACGCAGGGCAAAATTTCTGAAACGAATACCAAGCAAGAACTTTTCAAAAATCCCAAAAACGCTTGCCGTGGCTACTTTGACAGGTTGCAACAATAATCCTGCCTCAAAAAATTTTGACACAAAATAAAATTTTCGCCGAAGATTGACAGTTGACTTTGACTTTAAATAAAAAAAATCCCAGATGATTTAAAATTCATTGGGATTAGAGCGCACGATTTAGAAAATGTTTCAACTGCGGGCGAAAATATTTTTCTATTTGAAATTGCCAAAGAAATTGAGGCTATTTTTTCAGGTATTTTGATAATTCGTGAGGACAAAAATTAATTCATTGGGAAGTTTCAAAAAAATTGTGGCAAGAAATAAAGACTGAAAAGATTATTTTAATGAACGGGTGAAAAAATGGAAATTGCTCCGTTGATAGTGACGATGAAAATTGCAGTCGTGTCCACTTTTATAACTTTCTTTGCAGGAATTTTTTTTGCTTACAAAGTAGCAAAACTGAAAAAATTCAAAGGACTTGCAGACCCCGTTATAACTTTGCCGATGGTCTTGTTGTAGGATTTTTTTTAATTTGCAAGGCAGGCGGCGGTAATTTCGGCAGTTGTAGTTTCATTGCCGCTAATTTACAGGACAACACGTAGAGCATTTGAACAACTCGATAAAAATATAATTGACGCCGCGCAAACTTTGGGCGTTAATGAATGGAAAATCTTTTGGAAAATAATTTTGCCAAATACACTAGGAGAATTTGGAGCAACGATAATGTTTGCAGGAAATATTCCCGACGTTACTCAAACAATGTAAACTGCAATTTATTCAGCCGTTCAAGCCAATGACTGCGATTTAGCTTTTCAATGGATAATAGCTCTGACAATTTTGTCTTTAATTTTTGTTATGTTGATGAATATTTTAACATCTAAATAATAGCGAATTCAATTATCGTTAAAATTAACTTTTTGAAGTCATTTTAAAGTCATTAGATATAATTTTTACCCACTGCAACTTATAGGGCTGTTTACGTTGAAATTTTCGCCCTTTTTGGGCAAATTAAATCACAGTTTTATTTTTGCATAGGAGCCACAATTTCAGATAAATTTCTTGCGATAATTTCAGCGTCTTCCAAAGTATTTTCTTTACAGAAAGTTATTCTTATCGTCCCGCCAATATAATATTTTGGAATTTTCAAGGCGCGTAAAACGTGCGAAATTTTTATTTGTTTGGAATTGCAAGCCGAGCCTGTTGACACGCAAATATTTTTTAAATCAAGTCTGTGCATAAGCGTTTCGCCTTCGCAATTTTTGAAAGACAAACTTAAACTGCCCGGCAAACGATTTTCTCCACCGTTCAAAATAAAATCAAGATTATTTTCGCGCAGATTCTCAATTAATTTTTTGGCAACTGTTGAGATTTTTTTGGAATTTTTTTCCATATCACGACAATTTTTTTCAAGCGCAAGAGACATAGCCGCAATAGCAGCAACATTTTCAGTGCCTGCGCGTAAATTAAATTCCTGTGCTCCCCCGTCAATCAACGGCAAAATTTTTAAATCTTTACGAATATACAAAAAGCCAATTCCCTTTGGACCGTTGAATTTGTGCGCGGATGCAGAAAGCATATCCACTCCCAGATTTTTCACGTCAACAGGGATATGACCGACGGCTTGAACTGCATCTGTATGGAAAATTTTTCCTGCAGAGTGCGCAATTTCTGCAAGCGTTTTAATCGGCTGAATTGTACCGACTTCATTATTTGCAAGCATTATCGAAATAATTTTTGTTGCAGGCAAAATTTTTCTTTGCAAATTTTTGGGATTAACCGCGCCGAATTTATCGACGGGTAAAATTGTTACGGTACAGCCCAAATTTTTCATTGCGGCGCAAGAATTTAAAACGGCTTTATGTTCGACTGCTGAAGTTATAATGTTGGGGTGTTCCTGAAAATTTTGAAGGACGACAGATTTTATCGCCCAATTATCACTTTCAGTTCCGCCGGAAGTAAAAAAAATTTCCTGCGGTTCGGCATTGATACACGCGGCGATTTTTTCCCTTGACTCGCGCAAAATTTTTTTCAGCGGGCTTGAAATTTTGTACGCTGATGAAGGATTAGCGAAAAAATTTTTCTGCAGTTCAAACATTAAATTTAGCGCGTCGCCGTCAATTTTTGTAGTTGCCGCGTTATCTGCATAGATTATTTTATTCAAAGAGTTTGCAACCGTCATTTTTAAATTCCTCAATCTTATCAAAAATATCTTGCGGCTCAACTTCCAAAAAATTTGCAGGGCATTCAATGCAAAATTTTTCAGCGGGCTTGAAATTTTGTAAGCTGATGAAGGATTGGCGAAAAAATTTTTCTGCAGTTCAAACATTAAATTTAGCACGTCGCAGTCAATTTTTGTAGTTGCCGCGTTATCTGCATAGATTATTTTATTCAAAGAGTTTGCAACCGTCATTTTTAAATTCCTCAATTTTATCAAAAATATCTTGCGGATCGACTTCCAAAAAATTTGCAAAGCATTCAATGCAAAAAAAATTCTTAGTCTTGACGCCCAAAAGTTTTTTATTTATTCCAATTTCATTTTTGGTTAAAGGATTTTTGCCGCAAGAAACGCAACGATAAATTTTTTTTGCCAATTAAATTACCTCGAATTTCGGAATATCTTTGCCCGCGTATTCAATATCAAGCAAGGCAAGTTGTTTTCTAATAATCGCCCGCATTTTGGCGGCGCGCTCCAAACAGTAACGGCTGAAAAGTTCTTTGTCAACGTCTTCAACGCGCCTTACATTCGGAAAAAATAATTTCAAGTACGCCGTCGCAATTCTTTTAATCGCCGCCGTGTCTCGCGTGTCAGATTTTTCGGGAACTTTAACAATTTTATCGACAATGGCGCGGTAACTTATATCGTCGCGCAGTTCGTGCAAAATGGAGCAAAAATATTCAGAGTTTAAAGCCCAGCCGCAAATTTTCATATCGTCATTCATTCTCGGAATATTCCAGCCCTTAATAAAGCCGTGGAAACGCTCGATAAGTGCAGATTCATGAAAAACCGGCGGCAATTCGTCAAACATATTTGTTTCGCCGTCCATATCCATTACACTTTTTGAAATATTGCCGCAAAGAATAACGCCAGCCTCCGCGTTGTTGGAATGGTTGCCGACAGTGTAAACGCCGTTTTCCAAAAAACCTTTCAAGGCGGCGCGCATTTCGTCAGTATCTTTGAAAGAAATTGTTTGCACTTCGTCAAGCGTTACAAAATCGTTGTAAGCAACAAGCCCTTCTTGAAGTTTCTGCATATCGTAAAACATTTTGGCGCGGCTCATAATTCCGCCGCTTGAGAGCCAGCCAAAACGACTTACACGCCCAAAAATATAAGATTTGCCCGTACCTTTCGGCGCAAGTTCAATCAGATTTAAATTTTTTTCGACAAAAGGTAAAAGCCGCGTCAACATTGTAAGTTTTTCTTCTTCATTTTCGTAACCTGCCGCGTTGTAGTCAATCGCTCCCAAAAGTATTTCAAGCCATTCTGAAAAAGAAAAATTTTTCCGCGCGTCTTTGTAAAATTCCAAATCGATTGTGTAAGGGCAAAAATTTTTAAATTTCAATAGACGAATTTTGCCGGGAATTTTTGGGCGTGCATTATAATTCGGCGGGCGATAACCAAGCTCAATCATTCCCCAAATTTCACGCCCGCCAACAAGTTCATCTTTGTACAAGTACCAAATATTTTCGTCAATCATAGTTTCTTTCGCCGAAAGTCCGAAATCCGGCAGTGAAAATGACGCCGCGCCGTTTGCAATGTCAATTTCTATTGAAACTTTCGCAAGCAATTTCACGCGCTCATTATCCAAAACAATTTTGCTTTTTATCGCCTTCCAGTCGTCTTTTTTGGGGATAAATTGACGCACAAAATTTGAAAGTTCGTCCGCGTCAAATTTTCCATCGCTGTCTTCAAACCGCCTTAAAAGCCAATCCCGCATAAACGAAGGCAAACTTAGCGCAGAAAAAAAATTGCTGTTTTTTAAATCTTTATAAACTACCGCATCGGCGAAAATTTTTTTTAGTTTATTGTCCATTGTCTTTACCCGTCATTCAAAAAATTCAAAGCCTTCATCGACTTTTTTAAGCGGCGCAGAAATTTTTTCTTTTGAAAAATTTTTAGTTTTAATTTTTGCGCCTAGCAAAGAAATTTCAATTACCGGTACTAAAATTTCTTCAAGGGTTGCGCCGCCGTGAACTTCAATGCTACTTAATCGCCCGCCGCTGAATCTTTCGTAATTCGCCAATACCCAATAGCCGTTTTCTTCGGTCGCGCAGGGCGGCTTTTCGTCAATTTCGTTTACCGGGCAACAGCGTCCGGAATGTTCGCCGCCGGTTATCATTCTGTAATTAATTTCACGCCCGTACATTACGGCAAGGCGGCTCGCTCCGTGATCTGAAGTCAAAATAATTTTTTCAGTGTCATTTTGAGTCAAAGAAATTTTTATTTCCTCAAGCGCGGCGTCAATTATTTGAAGTTCATTATCAATATAAATTGGAGCTGAACATTTACCCGCCGCGTCAAAATTTTCCTGCGAATGTTTCAAATCGTCCAACTGCGAATTTTTATCGAACTTTTCGCCGCGCCATTCTTCATAGAAATTTTTGTTTTGAGAAGTCAAAGTTGGTAAATCTGCGCGAGCGACTTTAATTTTTACAAAAAGTCCCAAAAATTTTGCCCGCGCCTCAATGTAACTTAAAAATTCCACGCCGAGCGCGTCCAGCCAATACAATTTTGCATTTTGGTCGGCACTTTCCAAAATTTCACGCCGCGTCTTAAATTTATTGTAAGGGCGTTCAATCGAAAATTTTTGCACTTGATTTTTAAAATTTTCGTCGTCAACATTGCAAACTTTAATTTTCTTGTACTGCCGAAAATATTCTGTAATTTCTGCGTCGTCAAAATTATAATCAGCCAAATAATCTTCCAGCGCGGGAAAATTTTTCTTGAGAATCTCAAGAATTTTTTCCTTGCCCTGTACAGCTTGAATCATCGCGTAGCGTTCAGCCGCCGTGTTGTCAGTCAAATATTTTACGGCGTTTGAAAAATCTTTGAGCCGTACAAGATATTCTGAAACAAATTGCGCAGAAATATTTTTGACTGCCGCCTTTCTTTTGGCGTAAAATTCATTAAAAGTTTTTTCGTCCTTAATTTCCAACAGCGCAAAAAATAAATTTCGCTGATAATCTTCATAAGTTTTTGAAATGCTGAAAACATATTTTAAGTATGAATCGGCAATTTGATTTTTAAAACCCGCGGCAAAAGTACGCCAATGTTCGAGCGCGTAACCTTTGCAGTTGTCGTCAAAAAAATATTCCTGCCATTGTTCCGCGTTTAAAGCGTCGGCAGAAATTTTTAAATTTGGATTCTGAATTTTAACTGCGTCATAGAAATTTTCTACAGATTTAACATTTTCAAGCGGCAGAAAAGTTTTCAGCGTCAAATTGAATTTTCCGCCTTCGACAAGCTTTAAAAATTCGCCAAAATTATCGGCGTCAGTTTCAATTTTCATATCGGGGCGATATTTCGTAACAGAAAAAATTACATTGCCGGCAACTTTGCAAAGATTGTTTGTGCGAAATTTAATATCTTCCGCGGCGAGCCGTTCAAGCAAATTTGAAATTCCACGGCAAAAAAAAATAACCTTATGATTAAAGTTGCTGTCCTGCAACCTGCGCAAAATATTTTCATCGCCGGTAAAATAAACATATTCGCCCAAGCCGAAAATCAGCGCGTTACTTTCAAACGTTTGTAGCCTTTCAAAAAATAAATCGCTGTCCAAAAAAAAATCGCCCATGCAAATTTCAGAAAGGTAAACCGGCTCAAAATCTTTGCCGAGCAATTTTTTTATTTCGTTGAATTTTGCCGCGTTGTCAGAAATTAAAAAGTACGGGCGCAAATTATCTTGTTGCAGGTAGATTTTAATTTTTTTTGCGGCGTCATTAGTTGTCAAATTTTCCATTTTAGGACTCCCTCAAAATTTTTAAGCCGACTTCAAAATTTTTATCAAGCAATTTAATCAGAAATTCTTTTGCCTTTTCGCTGGGCATTTGCATAATTTTTTCAGTTAATTTATCGTACGCGCCGCCGCTGTAATATTTGTTTTTGGCAAATTCTTTTATAAATTCAGCAAGTCCAAATTTTGGGTACCATTTATAAGCGTCATTTGAATATTTTGTTTCCAAGGCGTCACGAATTTCATTGTTATCTTCCAACAAAACGTCGTATTCGCCCAAAATTTTTTCTCTGAAGGCGCGTTCGATTTTTTCAGTATCTTTCATTGCGGCGAAGTATGCAGAATTTTTTTTCAAATAATCAATCGCAAATTTAATATCTTTTTCTTCCGGTTTGTACTCCGAAATAATCGTATCACAAACTTTTTTTGCGTTGTCAAGTTCACTTTTTGGAAAGATTATCAAAATAGGCGTGCGGTTATCCTTAGACCATTCGTTGGGCAATTTGACGCCTGCAACCTTGCGCCATAAATCCATAAGTTCATTTTTGAGGCGAGCTTTTTTGGTTTTCTGCGTCAATTCGTTCAAATTTTTTACAAACTGCGCTTGAGAATCAGCAAAAGATTTATGAGAAAGATTATACCAAACAGAATTAATTTCGCTGTCAGTCAAGCCGCTAAGTTGGAAAGAATATTTTTCACGCAAAATTTTAATCGGCGCGGAAATTGTTTCGTTGATTAAATCTGCATTTTCTGTCAGCTGATTCAAAAAATTTTCTCTTTGCTTTTGTGGAAGTTCATTTTTCGTACATATTGTTTTCAAAATGGCGAAAAAATCTTTTAACGGCGGGCAATAATCGCTGATAATATCAACAGGAATTTTCAAATTGCGCCCACAGAAATCTTTCCACTCGGCAACGCAGGAATTAAAAGATTTTCTGTTGCCGACGAATTTTTGACTTTCGACAATTATTTTGCAGTCAATAATAAATTTTTTTAAATCTTCTTCGGCGGTTTCCTTATCGTGCAGCCAAATTCCATCGCCTGAAGTGATTCTGCGGCGGCATTCCTCAACAACGTCATCTGTTCCGATTTTTTGCTCCAATTCAAAAATTATTCCGCCTTCAAAATTTTTTATAAAAGTTATAAAAATTTCACGACCTTTTTGTTCTGTCAGAAAAATTTTTAAATCGTCGAAAGTTTCCGGCTTATTCGTCAAAAATTGTCCGGCGCGTTCAGCCAATGCAGAAATACTTACAGCTTGTTTTGAGTTGGCAATTTCTGCCAGCAAATGTAAAAAATCCTTGTATTTGTCGGACGCCGCGTCCACGTAGCACCAAAAAGGATAACCCAAATTTTTTAATTTCAAGCGGAATTTCTGCGCGCTCTGCTCAACCGAAACATCTTCAGATACGCCGAAAATTTTTGTTGCAAATTCCATAAATTGCCGCTGATTCGGCGACATAATTTCAAGATATTTTGGGCGGTAACTGCGTGCGGGCATATAAAATTCCTTGATACTTTCGCCTATACATTCAGCCAATTTTTCAACGCTCATTGCGCCGCCCATATTGCCGTCAATTCCCGCGCTGTACCGGTAAGGATCCGCCGCGTATTCTTTCAGCAAAAAGCCCGTCAAAAAGGCATACAGATTAACAGGCATAAAGCCGCGCTCCAACAAAAATTTAAAAATTTCTTCAAAGGAAACACGAATATTTTTTTCAATTTCAGATTTAATAAAATCGTCCAATTCAATTTTCAAACGTGAAATATTTAAATTTGAATAAATTTCCCAATACTTGCCGGAAATTTGCCAAATATCGCCCAAAACCTTTTTAATTGCGTTTGTTTTGAAGGAGGCGTATTCCTGCTGTAAAATTCCTATCTCGGAATATTTTTTCAAATTTGACGTTTGAAAAATCGTACCGGCAATATTCGCATCGTCGAAAGAATAAGGAAAAAGCCTGCGTACGTTATCTTTCAATTCGTCGATAATTTGTTGGGAAGTTTGGCAAGAAATACCCGTGCGAATTTCGGTTTCAATTTCGGTTGCAGGGTAGTAAACAAAAAAACCGTTTGAAAAAGCGGCTTGCCATTCCTTCAAACAATCTGTAGCGTTAATTTTCATTTGGTCGGCTAAGGCGTTATCTTTGCCGCGCCAATATTTTTCATTTGCCGAATTTTCAACCCAGCGATTAAAAATTTCACTGTTCATCAAATTTGACGAGGCGTCAAGAAAAACAAGTCTTTTGTAGCGTGAATCTTTAACCGCGCCGCTTAACAAATTTTGAATTTTATTTTGCTCATTTTCATTGCGGGCGAAACAAACAACCGCTTTAATGTGATAATCTTCAGTTTCATTTGTCATGCGGTTAATTGTCAAGGTAAAATTATCTGCAGTAACATTTTGGAAAATGTAGCGTGCGTTCTGCGCGGTAGTCAAACTTTCTCTTAAACTTTTCAACAAATCGACGCTTGCGATTAATTCGCCAGTTCTTACATTTTCAATAATATCTTTTTTCAAACCTTCAATAGCTGCAAAGTCGCCGCTCAATGACATAGTTGCAAAAGTTGTAACTTTGCCGGGCTTTTTAAACAAAATATCTTTGCGTACTAAATCATTTGCGATAGATACGGCGCGTCCGTTTTCAAAATCTGAAACGCCCTTAAACGCAAGCTCAATATTTTTTTCGGTCGGGTGGAAAAGTTCAATATCGCCGCGTGATTCTTGATCTATTGCCTGAAAAATTAAAATTGTCTTCAGTACAACTTGTTCATCAAGATTTAAATTTTCTGCGTTTAAGGCGTAGGAGTCCAAAATTGCACGAATTGACGGCTTTAAATTCATACGTCCGACGTTGCCGCCGTTTTCGTCAGTGCCACTTTCATAAAAAAAATTCCAAAGATAATCTACCGTCAAAAGGTCGCCGTTTTCCGGACTTTTATTGGCGATAAAATATTGGAACGCTTTAACATTCGGATCGCTGTTTTTTACAAAATTAAAAATGCTCCGCTGATTGGAGGCAAAATAAGACGCAAGATTTTTAAGGATAATTGCGGCAACGGGGTGAATTGGCAAAATTCCTTTTAAAATTTTTTCGTCACGAATTTTTATAAATTCTGCAACTACTTCTCTTGACTCTGCGGTACGTTCAGCCAACGCGGCAGAAAGAAAATTCCATTCTTCTTTAGCGGCTTGTTTGATTTTCAGTGCGTGCCCAATGAGTTCAAAGGCGATATTGTCGGGCATTTTAATATTTCTGGTATTAAATCTGTCGCTTAAAATACGAAAATCTTGTTCGCCGCTGTTTGCAAGGCTTCCTTGTTCGTGCGTTGCTATGACAAGGTAAAAGGGCGCAATATTGGACAGCTCCGCCAATCTTTGAAATTCGTCAAGGTTATTTCGGTTATTGATAAAGAATTTTGAAAATTCATCCCAAAACAAGATTAAAGCTTGTAATTTATTTTCCGCCAAAACTTCGGTTATCCAGTCGATTAATTCTTTCATATCGATATTGAAGGCGCGGATACCTTCTTTTTCGCCGAGCTTTAAAATATCTTCGACGAGTTGTGAAACTTCACGGTTAGGATTTTTCAACCTGTCGATAATATCTTCAACGCGGCGATTTGCCAAAGTTGGGTACATTCTGTATTCGGGCTTTTTAATTTTGGCGCGGAACATTTCAAAATTTGCTTCATCGGCTTCAAGCCAATTTGCGATTTTGCCGCGCAGGGTTTTTGCGCCGTCGAATTTACAGCCGTTTTTTCTAAGTGCGGTGGTCAAACTTTCAAAAACTGCAAAGATTAATTTTTGTGTCGAGGTAATATCGCCGGTTGCGTAGCGGGACGCCGTTACAACTTTTCCGTTACGAATTGTGCGCAGTCTTTCGCGCAGGTCTATTTCATTTTTCAAATTTTCGTATTCGCCAAAATAAGCGTCGAAGTCTTTTTCAGAGCACGTCAAAAGATTTTGCAACATCCAAAGTATCCTTGATTTACCTGTACCGAAAGAGCCTTCAATCCACAAACTTTTTTTGTCTGTACGTGAAAGCGCGCGCTCCAATAACTTCAAAATTTCGACAATATCACGATGCGGAAAAGTTTCTTGCCATTTGTTTTTGGGGTCTTTGATTGAACTTTCATTTATTTCAGGGTAGTAGCCTTCGTCAATGTCAAAGAACTCAAAATAATTATTTACCTCGTGCGACAAAATTTTCACCCCTTAGAGTCAAACAAAAACAAAACGTCCTGCGAAGTTTTTTCCGGTACAAGCGAAATTTTTTCTAAGCCGTGCGTAAAGGTTGCGTTGATAAATTCAGGATAATTCGTTGACAGCCCGTTCAAAAATTGTTGCATTTCTTCATAATCTATACCGAAAATTTTTGTTGGACTTACACCGTCAGAATATGCATCATTCATCAACCGCGTTAAATTGAATTGATACCAGCCGCCCGTTGCCTCCGCAAATTTATACAGCGCGTATAATATAACCCGCCCGTCGTCAACTCTTGCCTTTGTGCGCTTAAGCGTTGCAAGGTTGCGCCCTTCACTTGTTGTTGTACCAAAATTTAATTCTGTACCAAGTGGAATTTCGCACAATCGTTTAAAAGCCTTCACGATAGAGAAAGTATTTCCGCGTGAAACTCCAATTTCCAAAAGTTTACTTTCGACAATTCCGCGTGCAATTCCTTCATTCAGCGGCAAATTTTCAACGTACCAGCGAATTTGCGCGTTATTGTAGACAAGATTAACCAAAATTAATCCCCACGCCGTCGGCGTATTGGTTCCAATTTTTTTTACCAACTCGGTAAATTCGGTAGGCTTTTTACTTTTTCTATCAACAAATTCAGAATCATAAAGAAAACGTTTGAATTTTGTATTTTGAACTGTTCCAAGTGTATTTTCATTTAAGAATAATTCAGGATTATCAAAAAAATTTTTAAGCCATTCAGATTTTGGCGCGTGGTCTGAAAAAGTATTTAAACCTTGCATTTTAAATGCTCCTTCGGTAGGTAATTTTATAGAATCAAAAATCAAACAGCCGGCGTTAAGTTCGTGACACTGTAAGCAGTGAACACATTTTTTTTCGTCAATGTGAAAGCCGCCTTTGAAAGAAATTGCGCCGTGTTGACAATTTGCCTCACAAACGCCGCAACCTTCGCAAGCCGCCACTTTATGAAAAACATATTTAAAATTTTTAATATTAGGCGTTTTGGCATAAACTTCCTTAAATTTGACAATAAGCCCCGCCGCGTTTTTTTCGACTTCATAGGGAAAAGGAATTTCGCCGAGTGTCTTAATCCATTCTTGCCAATCAGTTTTGGGCTTTGGAATTTTTATATAAATGTATCCGTCGCTTGTTTCTTCAGAGTAATTTTTTTGATTATTTAAAAGGTCTCTGCCATTTCTGCGATTTAACCAGCCACCGTTTGCAATGTACGAATCAATATTTTCAATGTTAATATTTTGGCGTATTAAATCAATGAATTTTTCAATTTCATTTGAGTAAGAAATATTTCTAAAAAAATTTGCTTTTTCGCCGCTCATTGGACAAAGTAAACAACCTGCGCGAGAATTTCCTTTTTTGTAAGTTTCGTTGATGGGCAAATTGCGCATAAAAATATAAAGCCAAATTTCGGCAGATCCCCATTCAAAAATTGAGTTGTGCGAAAATTGCCCGCGCTGTTTTTTTCCGAAATTTTCAACTTGATATTCAGCGCGCTTTGCACTTTCAGCACCACGCACGCCAACAAAAGAAGAACCGACGAAATTATTTTTCTGGAGAATTTCACGAATTTTTAAAGTTTGGGGGGCGGCTTTATGGACGGAGCAACACCAACGCAAAACAGTTGACGGCGGGCCAAAAATTTTCCAACTTTCTTCAGGCAAAAATTTTGAGGCGGCGCGGTAAAATCCTATACCTTCAGCCCTGCATTGATTTTCCACCGCGTCAATAATTTTGTAAGTGTCGGGAAATTCCATTTTTGTATCGCCGAAAACCACAATAAAAGACGACTTGGGAAGAGCTTGTTTGACTAAATCCAAAAGTACGATTGAATCTTTGCCGCCGGAAAAAGCCACGTGAAAACAATCCAGCCGCTTTTTGTATCTGCGCCAATAATTAAAAATTCGCTTGATAGTGGACTGTCTCAAATTTTCCATAATCTCAAAATTTTTTTCAGCCATTCTTTTTAAATCGACAGGTAAAAATTTTTCGCCTTGCGGCAAGCCGTTTTCTTCGACAATTTCAAGTTGCGGCTTTTCGTACAGTGCGCCGCCCTTGACTACGGCAATTTTCTTGCCACGATAAAAATAATTGCTCGCTTCTGCCCAAAGGTAAGGAACTTCATTTTGATTTTCGTACTGCCAAAAATTTTGAAAGCCCAGAATATTCAATTCTTCTGCGAAAACAGGGCGCGGCTCATTTGACATTGAAAAACTTTCTTCAGTTTCAGTCAGCAAAATCCCGCCTGTTTCTTCATCATAAACATATTTGTACATAGCAAAACTCATTAATTTTTTTACAAAATAAATAAAATGAATAATTCTACACGGCTTAAATTTTTTCCTGCCGCCTTGAAATTTCTGAAATTATTCCATTTATAATCTTGTCATTTTTCTTATTTCTGTAGCCTTGACTAATTAAAAAATTTTCGACTGCAGATTTTTCAAGCGGAATTTTTTCTTGAATGACAGCAGCAACTTGCAACTCAAGATAATCTTTGAAGTTCATTGACTTTGGAAAAATCGCTCCAACGTTTGAATTATTTACATTTGCGCCCGCCGCCATAAATGAATATTTTTTTGAAAAGCGGCGCAGAAAACTTTCAAGCAAAAATAAATTCCACGTGTACGCGCCGACAGCCGGAAAACCCGTAAAACTTGTTACTGCGCGCAGAGGAATAATTTTGCCTTGCACAAATGGATTTAGAGCCGCGTCAATTCTTTCAATGTCAAAATTTATCAGCGCGTCTTTCACAAAAAAATTTTTCTCAACTCTAATCATTAATTCATTTGCCGCCCTCAATGGAAGGTGTATACTTCCTTTACTAACGCCTAAACTTTTGGCAAAATTAAAAAGTTCGTCAGTCGAAAGTTCCTGCCGCGCCGCTACAAATTTTCTTAAATCCGGCATAAAGTAATCTGAATTATTTTTGTAACCTTTTTTGAAAATACGGTTGCCGCGCTTGTCAAATTCGACAGAAAAAAACTTGTCAAAAATCACGTCGCGCAGATTTTTTTCCGAAACTTCAGGATTAAGTGCAAAGTTGGACGACAAATCGCAGTTATCGAAAGTTGCGTAATTGTTTTCGTCGGTAATTTTCATTAGCATTTTTTTTGCCGCGTCAATTTCTTTAGTGTCGAATTGCAATTTTGAAATTGGAATGTAGCCGCCCTCAATCGGTAAATATTTTTTCGTGTTGGAAATTATTTCAAGAATTTTTCTAGTCGGTACATAGGGAAAATTTTTCTGCAAAGTTTCAAGGTTTACTGTTTTTTCTGTTAACGCAAAAATTTTTTCAAGTTCAGTTTCAAGCCGCGTTGATTCATGCGTCGCGCAAAATTCCTCAAAATAAAAATTGCCGTCGTTCAATTTCAATAAAAAATCTTTCAAAACATCGATTGAAAAAATCTGCAACCGTGCAAAAAAATCTGAATGTTTTTCGTAAATTTCAGAGTAATAGGCGATTGAATTTTTTTCAAGAATACCGGCAAAAAGTTTTTGGATTTCTTCAACTTTGCTTGCCGAAATAAAATAGTACCGCCCGCCATTTTCTACGCCGTTTTTGCAAATTATTTCAATTATTTTGGCGCGGGAAATTTCTTCGTGATAATTTGCCGCGTAAAGCCGAAAGATTTTATTGGCGTCAATGAAATCAGCGCGGACACCATTTGGAAAATTTTCTTTGATAATGTTAATAATTCTTTGTATAATATTTTTCATTTTGAATTATCCTTATAATTTCCATTTTCTCCATCTGAATAATTTTTTCGCGCAGTGTCAAAATCCATTATCGTATTGTCTCTGTTTGTGCCTTTATATGCAACATATGGATTTAATCGATCACTGGCACTAATAAAAAATTGAAACAATAACTTTGCTTTTAGTTACATTGTTAATCTTTAAACATATCAAAAGTTAAGTTATCGGTATTTTTTTCTAAAATTTTAAAATGCTTTAATTTGTTTGGCAAGGATTTTATCTTTTGGCGCAAGGTTTTTCACTGAAGTTAAAAATTTAGCGGTAGTGACATTTTTTATAACTTTGTTACTGAAAAAATCTTTGTTAAATTGGCTTAAAGCGTCAAAATATCCTTGCAAAGTTGATTTACTGAAATTTTTCCAATTAATAGCGATAGGTAAGGTTTTGAGGGTATCTCTGCCTTTTCCCCCGCTCCACACCGTACGTGAAAGTTTCCCTTCATACGGCGTTCCATCTTTGATAACTTGTTTCTATCTAATCAATCTAACTTAAAATTTCATTTCCAGCTAATTTTGTACGCTAGCAGGATATTTTCACAGCTTATAACTATTTGCATTAAATTTTTGAAAGTGTCGCCGCGTTTTGCCCGCTCGTACAATTCGATGTAATATAAGATTGATTGATTTATTTAGTTGTCAAAGACTTGAGCCCATTCCTCAATTCCCATTACAGAAATTTCTTAGGTTCGAGCTCTACTTTTCAGCGCGGATTAAGCAGCTTATTTTCTTCGTCTGCAGATTGATTCCAACTCCGCGCCTTTCCTTGTTCCAATTACCCTATCTGTACATTTAGCCTTAGGTTTCAACTTTGAGCCTGCAAGTTTGATAACGCCTGTAACGCTATAGGGCTTTTCATAACGCCTATTTTTACTTAACCCCACTTGCGCCGCTGTAGCGGTATATACATTTCTATATATTATTGGTTTAGACCCGTACATTCGCTGATTCGTCAGTTGCCCCTTGCAACATTCTAACCTTAGCTAATTTTTAGACTTCCGGCATATAGGTAACACCGACTGCCTCCAGTCAGCTTTCCTCAACTTTACTTGTTAGGGCTACTCTCTGCCGCCTTTAGCGGGCTTACGACGCTTACACGCCGTCCGCAGTATCAAAGAGGGCGTTTCGGGGCGTTACTCCTTCATTCCACCCTTCGGATAATCAAAGCGCAGTAGCTTTTCTCTACTGAACAAATCGCACACATAACATCATCAGAAACAGCACCTACGCCTTCAATTACTAAATCAAAAATATTTAATCGTATATCCAATTTTTATAATTGGTTAAAAGGGGTTTCGTACATTAAAAATTTGATTATAAATTTGCACAGCCAAGCCGGTTTTAGCGTACTTTGTGATTAAAATTTCTTTGATTTTAGTTGTAATACTTTTTGTAAAGTCATTAAAAGCATCTTACGTCTGTGACTTTTTTACCGCTGCTTTTAATATCGCTGATAGTAATTGGAGTTTTCGATTTCTTGTCAATATATACCGCCAGTATTTAGTAAAATTTTAACAAATAAAAAAGCTAAGGAAAGAACCCTAGCCTTTATCCCTTAGTCTTTATCCTTTAAAACGGTGGAGGTCCACCCATACCGCCGCGACGATTATTGCCGCCGCCGGTGCCTGAACTAGTTTTCTTTTCTGCTGCTTGATAACTTACAGAAATTTCATCGCCGGCGTTAAGTTTGTCGGTTGTAACCTCAACGTATTCTTCGCCGTACATTCCAATAGTTAAATAAACTTTTTCGGCAGTGTCTTTGCCGCGCTCGTCTTTAATAATTTTTTCTATGTAGGAGCCTTGCCCGTCCGTTTTAATTGCGCTTATTGGAACGCAAAGGGCATTTGTCGATTGTCCAACGATAATATCAAGGCGGGCAGTCATTGCGGGCAGTAATAAATTTTTTGGGTCGGGAGCGTGAAAAGTTACGTAGTAATAAATTACAGAATTTGAACTGCTGGAACTTGAACTGGAGCTTGAATCCCACGAATTATTTGTATCAGTTTGAGAAATTTTTGTAACTGTTGCAGAAAATCTTTCATCGGGAAAAGCATCAACTGTAAAATTTGCGCGTTCTCCAACTCTTATACTTCCAATATCTGTTTCGTCAACTTTCGCCTTAACTAATTTTTCGCTTAAATCTGCAATTCTCAAAATTACTGTAGGGTTGCTGTTGCCTTGAACTGCCATAGTTCCTGCCGAAATTGGTTCGCCTACAACAATTCCATCCATCGGCGCGGTTATAACAGTTTCATTGACGTTTGATTCTGCTTTTTCAAGTTCAGATTTTGCGCGGTCGTAATTGTACTGCGCGTCTTCAAGTTCTTCTTTTGATTTTGCGCCAATATTATAAAGGCGTTCGACACGCGCTAATTTTTGGGCATAATTCGTCAAAGTGAATTGTGCTTGATCTCGTGTTGCCTCGTAGTCTTGCCCGTCCAAAATTGCCACGACTTGTCCGGCTGTAACTTGCTGATTTTCTTCGACAAGAATTTCTTTAACGCGCGCAGTTATTTTACTGGAAACTTCGACGCTGTTTTTTGGCTGAATTGTTCCCGTTGCGGAAACTGTTTTTGTTAAATCCATTCGTACAACTTTTTCAGTTTCGTAAGTTTGAGACATTTCATCTGTAATTGTATCAGAATAAAATTTATAACCAACTGCCGCGCTAATCAATAAAACTGCGACAATCAGAATTTTCCATTTCAAAATTTTCACCTTCTTTTTTTAGAGACTAAAGATTGAACTAAAGGTTAGGGGCTGTCAAAAAAACGTCTAAAATCGATTTTAAGGGGTTTTTACTTTCGTTTTGATATATTTGTACTCTCGGGCGTCAAACGCCGCGCTATGTGCCGCTAAACGCGCGTATTAGGCATAATTTTTACCTTCACTAAAATTTCTTAACTCCTATAGTATGTTTACAAATGAAAGATTAGAAGACGCGTTAGACGCCCGCCGCACTCCGTAGGGCGAAGATTCTTTCTTGTAAAGAAATGCCGACTTGTTAAAAAAAAAATTTGTAAACAATTTCTAGAATTATTTTTTCAACAAGCCTTAGAGAGTTATTGAAAATTCCCCAGTCTTTAGACCTTAGTCCCTATGTTAGAGCCGCCAAAGTATCGCCTATGGCGTGCGATAAATCAAATTTGTAACGCGCCACGTCATAAGTTGCACTGACGTGATTTTTTCTAGCCGTTGCAAGTGAAACTTCAGAATCTAAAACATCAAGCAAAATTCCTTCACCTGCGCGATAACGTTCAACTGAAATATAGCGTTCCTCTTCTGCAAGTTCAACGGCTTTTTTGGTAGTGCGAAGACGCGTTAAAGCGATTTTCAAATTTTTGTACGCGCTTATGACTTCTTCACGAACAGAATTTGAATCACTTTGCATTTTCAATTCAAGCTGTTGCATTTCAATTTCAGCTTTTTGAATTTCATTTTCAGTAACTTTGCTATCGAAAATATTCCAACTTGCCGAAAGACCGGCGGAGGCGTCGGGCGTAATATGCCAATCTGATTTTTGCGCGCCAACACCTGTACTAACTTCAGCAGAAAGTGAAGGGCGTTTACCGGAGCGGGCAACTTCTAAGGCGTATTCGCTCTGATCTATTTTCAAAGCGTCAGATTTTAAATCTGCGCGAGTTTCAGTGGCTTGTTCCAAATAACTTTCAAGTTCGCCGAGTTCAAGTGAAGTTGCAACGTGTTCAACAGTCAAATTTGAAATTGAATCAATCGCCATTAAAGTTGCCAAATTAGTTAAAGAAACTTCGTAGGCGGCGTGAGATTTTGCTGTATCTTGTTGAGCATTTGCAGTTTCGACTTGTGCACGCAATAAATCGATTTTCGCCTTTGCTCCGGCGTCATAAAGTTCGCCAATATTTCTTTCGTGTTCTGCAAGATTTTGTTCAGTCTGCAAATAAACCCGCGTATTTTCCCAATTTTCCAGCGCGTCAATATAAGCCCTTGCAACATTATAAATTAAATCTTCCTGCGCCTGCAAATAATCAAACTTTGAAATATCAATTCCTACTTTGGCAGATTCAATTTGAGATTCAAGCCTTTTGCCGGAATAAATTGGAAGGGAGCCTCTTAAACGCGCAGAAAGACTTTCGCCGTGAGGGCTGCCTTCAGTTTTTGAAACATTGCCGCTGCCGCTTGCCGTGATTGAAAAACCTTTGTTGCCTTGTGCGATTCTAAAATTTTTTTCTGCAATTTCTATTGAACGCGCTGTATTTTGCAGGGAAGGATTATTTTCCAGCGCAATTCTTGCCGCCTCTTCTAAAGTTACGGCGTTTGCTGTGGCGGGCAACGCCAAAAGTAACAGTGCCGTTAAAAATTTTTTCATAATGTTCACCTCTTTTTAAGGATTAAGGGTTAAGGACTAAGGATTAGGGATTTTTTCCTTAGCCCTTAGACCCTAGCCCTTAATTTCGGACAAAAATTTTTCCATTGCGGAGCGATAATCGCCTTCCAATTTTTCGCCGGTTGAGTACTCAAAAAAATCTGCGAATTGTTCCAATGTTGAAACTTCCTCGCGCAGGGCTAAGGCGTTTGAATTTATCATTTCTTTTTCAAGATTTACAAATTTTATACTCAAAATATTTGGGAAGGCAGCATTTCTCAATTTATCCATTGCGTTTAACACGTGATTTTTATCTGTCAAATTGGCTTGAATATAATCCTCACTTCGCACAGATTTTCTCAATTCGTCAAAAGTTCCCTCAACAATTCTAACATCACGGCGCGGCTTTAAATTAATATGCTCAAAAGTAGTTTCGCCTTCGCCGTCAATTTCAACAACCGTAACGCCCTTATCGTAATTAACTTCGTCGAAAGAATATTTCAGCAAAGAGCCGCTGTACCGCACAATGTAGCCGTTTTTTTTCATAGTTTGCGGCTTGTGCAAGTGTCCAAGTGCAGTATAATTATAATCTGAAAAATTAGCCGCGCTGACATTTTCAACCGCGCCTACAAATTTTCTTTCAGATTCAGAAACTGCGCCGCCCGTTACGAATAAATGTGCAACTGCCACACTGCGTTTACCTGCCGGAATATTTTTGCGCGCCTCTGCAATGTAAAATTTATTGGCGGTGTCCGCGTCAATTTTTCTTTCGGCGTCGATTTTCTTTTCAATTTCTACCGGCTCAAAAAACGGAATTAACGAAAAATAAATTTCCCCAAATTTATCATTCAGCACAACATTTTTTGGATTTTCATTGGGCAAAGTCTCAATAAAAAAATTTGAACGCGCAAAAATTCTGCTGCCAAAATTTAACCGCGCCGCGCCGTCATGGTTGCCGCTTATGCAAAGAATAGGAATTTTTTTCTCAATGATTTTAAAAATAATTTCGTCAAACAAATTTACCGCGTCAACCGGCGGAATACTTCTATCATAAATATCGCCCGCAATAATTATAGCGTCAGGTTTTTCTATGTTAATTAATTTCAAAAATTCTTGCAAGATATAATTTTGGTCGTCAAGCAACGATTGATTTTTCAAACTTTTGCCCAAATGCCAATCCGCTGTATGAATTATTCTCAATTTAATCTCTCCTTTCGTTTTTCAGATTTTAATCATTTTAACACGTTGCAATAAATTTAACAATTAAAATATAGTAAGTTCGACAATTTTTTCTGTCTGTGATATACTTTGCAAAAAATTTTTTTGAATGGAGCTTTTTTATGAGAGAATTGCTTGAAGTACTTGAAAAAAATTCAAGAGTTTCAGTTGGCGAATTGGCGTCAATGTTGCAAAAATCTGAATATGAAATTGAAAAAGAAATTGCCCGCCTTGAACGCGAAAAAATAATTTTGTCTTACGGCGCGTTGATAAATTGGGAACGTTACGGCGAAGATACAGTTACAGCAGTTATCGAAATTAATTTGACGCCGCAACGTGAAGTTGGATTCGACGCAATAGCTGAAAGAATTTATCGTTTTGATGAAGTGCGCACGGTTTATCTTATGAGTGGCAATTTTGATTTACTTGTGATAATTGAAGGAAAATCTTTGAAAGACGTTGCAAATTTCGTAGCTACAAGACTTTCAACAATCGAAGGCGTAACACAAACGCGCAGTCATTTTTTATTAAAACCGTACAAAAAAGACGGCGTAATTATTAACGACGAAGAAAAAGACAGAAGGCTGGTGGTTTCGCCGTGAATTGGAGCGGAAAACTTTCAAATTCTGTACAGTCAATCGCGCCTTCCGGTATCAGAAAATTTTTTGACATAGCCGCGCAAATGCAGGATGTTATTTCTTTGGGCGTGGGCGAGCCGGATTTTGTAACTCCGTGGACAATTCGTGAAAGTTGCGTTTACGGCTTGGAGCGCGGCTACACAAGTTACACCGCCAATCGCGGTATGCCGGAACTTCGCACAGAAATTGCCAACCATTTCAAAAAACGCTACGATTTAAATTATGACAGCGATAAAGAAATTTTGGTAACTGTCGGCGTAAGTGAGGCAATGGATTTAGCAATTCGTGCTGTAACAAATCCCGGTGATGAAATTTTAATTCCGGAGCCGTGCTACGTTTCCTATCAAGCTTGTACAACTTTAGCGGGCGGCGTTCCAGTTTCAGTTCCTGCAAAAATTGAAAATGAATTCAGAATCACGCCGGAAGAATTGGAGCCTTACCTTACGCCGAAAACTAAAATTTTGCTGATAGGTTATCCCAATAATCCTACCGGCGCAATTATGGAGCGCGGCGATTTATTGAAAATTGCCGACTTTGCCGAAAAGCACGATTTAATAGTTATAAGCGACGAAATTTACGGCGATTTAACTTATAACGGCGTTCATGAATGTTTTGCCGCGTTGCCGAAAATGAAAGATCGCACAATTTTATTAAATGGATTCAGTAAGGCTTATGCAATGACGGGCTGGCGAATTGGTTACGCGCTGGGCAATTCAGATTTTATCGGCGCAATGACTAAGATACACCAATATACTATGCTCTGTGCGCCAATAACTGCGCAAATTGCGGCGATTGAGGCTTTAAAACGCGGCGAAAAATATATGAAAAAAATGGTTGCCGAATATGACAGGCGCAGAAATTTAATCTACGAAGGCTTTAAGCGAATGGGCTTAGAAAGTTTTGAGCCGCGCGGAGCATTTTACATTTTCCCAAATATCACTTCAAGCGGCTTGACTGCTGAAGAATTCGCCGAAAAATTAATAATGGCTGAACACGTTGCACTTGTACCCGGTACGGCGTTTGGAAAATCCGGCGCAGGGCACGTGCGTTGCTCCTATGCTACAAGCATTGAAAAAATTTCTGAGGCGTTGAATCGTATTGAACATTTTTTAAGCAAAAACAAGTTTAGGGATTAGGGGAGCGACGAGTTTTTCTTTGGCTGAAAGGCGTGTCTTCTTTTTGCTAAAAAAAGAAAGTACATTTACAATAAAAAAATTATTATGAAAATCTTATAAAATAACGAAAAAATTTTTAACAAGGAGGGATTTACCATGTTGAAAAAATTATCAAAAAAAATTACAGCCGGAATAACAGCGGCGGCATTGGGAGTATCACTAACAATTTCTGCGCCACCCGCACCGGCGGAGGCAAATGTTTTAACGGATATACTTATTACCGGCGTTTCTGCAACTATGAGCTACAATCAGATGAATAAACAATTCAAAGCTTTAAATGACACTGAAGAAGGCAGGGACGCACTTTATCGGCAATTCCAAGAAAAAACCGGAGTAAATAACGACCCTACATTAAATGCACGGCTTGATAGAATTATGGAAAATTTAACAAGAGCCGTCGGCGAAATTGATGAATCCATTTACGATAAACCGTACAAATATTACGTTTCAAGTGATGAAAGCTTAAATGCTTTTTGTTCGTTGGGACATGTTATGGTAGTAAATACCGGCGCGTTTAACTATTTGTCAACTGATGACGAAATAGCGGCGATTGTAGGGCACGAAATGGGACACGGGCAAAAAGACCACGTCATTAAAGGTAACAAAAAGCGTTTAAATAAATTGGTTGCCGCACAACTCGGCGCGGCGGCGGCGGGCGGCGGTACAATAGCAAGTATTGTTGCAAGCGTTACAGCGAACAATTCCATTGCTCACGGCGATAGAAAACACGAAACAGAGGCTGATAATTTGGGCTGGGAATATATGTTGAATACAGATTATAATATTGGCGCAACTGCCGCTGTTATGCAAAGGCTTGCTGAACTTTACGGCGAAAAAAATAATTCTAATATCTTAAATCCTTCAGATCACCCCGACACGGGCAAACGCCGCGACAATTACGCAAATAAACTTTACGAATACAGCGGCAAGCACGCCTTCGCAAAAGATGGCGTAGTTACAATTAACGACCAAACTTTTACAACCGTTGCCGCTACAAATTCTATGTCATCTGCTGAACGCGCTTATTTTGTTTTGGGAAATTTGGCTAAGGCTTATCATAACGGCAAAAATTCTTCAGATGCTACAGTTTACAACGGCACTGTTTACCTTGGCGATATTGCAATTATGACGCCTGCCGCCGGCGATGAAGACGCTTATACTTTAGCCGAAAGATTAAATTCGATTAAATAGGCAATAGGCATTAGGCAAGAGGCAGTAGTTTTTTATTTTTCTCTAATCCCTATAGTATGTTTACAAAGGAAGAAGTTGGCGCGCACAAGACGCCCGCCGCACTCCGTTTTTGCTTGGGACTTTAAATTGCGGTAACGTGAGAAAACGCGGTCGGAATTTTGAATTACTTTTTGTTTGACGTGAAAAACGCAGGCGGGCGAAAGATTCTTTCTTTGCTAGGCGTTTCTTTCTTCTAAAGAAAGAAATGCCGACTTGTTAATTATTTAAACTTTGTAAAAAAATCCTAGTCTTTAAAATAGGGGGAAATTTTATGCGGAAAAAATTTTTGACAAAGACTTTTGCGGCTTTTATCGGCGTCGGAGTTTTTACCGCGTCCGTTCCAAATTTTATCAACTTTAATTATTGTGAGGCGGCGGCGGTTGTGGAAAATGTCAATCAGGTTTATGATTTAAATTTTGACAGTTCAAAGGGCGTTGAAAAAACTTTAACTTACGAAGGCAGAGAAATTAAATTTATCGCCTATGAAAATATTGTGTACGTCAGCAAGCCCAAAAATGTTGCCGCGCAGTCATTAAGCATTTACATTCCTGCAGAATATTTGAGCGGCGGCACGATTAACGGCTACACCGCCAAAACTGCGCCAATTTTTATGCCAAACGGCGTCGGCGGCTACATGCCCGGCGAAATTAAACCGCCTACCGAAAATGACAAAATGAGCGGCGGTCCAAATGCCTCACTTGTTGCACTTTCTCGCGGCTTGGTTGTTGTCAGCCCTGCAATTCGCGGGCGCACAACTGTAACTGACGGCGTTTATGTCGGTAAAGCTCCCGCGTTTATCGTTGACTATAAAGCCGCCGTGCGTTACCTGCGCCACAATAAATCAAAACTTCCTGCAGGCGATACCGAAAAAATTATTTCAAATGGAACTTCAGCGGGCGGCGCGCTTTCTGCGGCGTTGGGAAGTACCGGCAATGCTACAGATTTTGCGCCTTACCTTTCAGAAATTGGCGCGGCTGTTGAACGTGATGATATTTTTGCCTCAAGTGTTTATTGTCCAATTACCAATCTTGATAACGCTGATAAAGCCTACGAATGGATTTTTTACGGCGAAAATAAATATTATCAGGCAATGTGGCAAATGCGCGGAGCGAATGCTACTGCTGATGACGCAAATAATCCTACTCAATCTACAACGGCGCAAAATATGACGAAAGACGAAATTGCAATTTCTAAAGTTCTGCGCGACGCTTTTCCTGAATATTTAAATAGTTTAAATCTGCGCGACGAACAAGGAAATAGTTTGACGCTGAATAAAAAGGGCGAAGGCACTTTCAAAAATTATATCAAGAAAAAATACATTGAATCTGCGCAGGACGCGCTTAACCGCGGTACAGATTTAAGCGGCGTTGATTGGGTAAAAATTAAAAAAGGTAAAGTTGTTGACGTTGACTTGGAAAAATATCCTGCCGCCGCAACTCGTCAAAAAGCCGCGCCCGCCTTCGATAAAATGGATTTAAGCTCCGCCGAAAATGATGAGTTCGGTACAGAAAAAAATTCGCCGCGTCATTTTAATGAAATTGTACAAAAAAATTCCGGCGGTACAATGGCTAATTCTGAATTAATTTATATGATGAATCCGCTGAATTTTATCGGTCGCGCAGATGTCAAAGTTGCTAAACATTTTCGTATCAGACACGGCGCAGTTGACAGAGACACCGCGCTTGCAATTCCGGCGATTCTTGCACTGAAACTTCAAAACAACGGAATTGACGTAGACTTTTTCAGCCCGTGGGGACGCGGACACAGCGGCGATTATGATTTAGATTTACTTTTTGATTGGATTGACAGTATCTGCAAATAGGCAGTAGGCAAAAGGCAAAAGGCAGCAGGAAAAATACTTAGCCCTTATTCCTTAACCCTTAGCCCTTAACCCTTAGCCCTTAAAAAAGGGGAGCTGGTAAACCGGCTGAGAGGAAGTTTTGAACTTCGACCCGTGAACCTGATTCGGATAATGCCGACGTAGGAATTTTTTTACAATAAAAATGGAGAGAATTTCCGCGTGGGAGTTCTCTCCTAATTTTTTTTACAGCATTTTTAAAAATCCCCAGCCCTTAATCCTTAGTCCTTAATCCTTAAATTGGAGTGATTAAATTGTTGGAAAATGTATTGACGATTTTACAAAGTCCAAGCGCGTCATTTGCACTTTTGGGCGTTTTGATTTTAATATTTTTCGGCTTGTACCTGCGCCAAATAAAACTTACAACGCGCACTTTAATAAATATTTCGCTAATGTTGGCACTTTCAATTTTACTGCATCAATTCAAGCTGTACCATTTCCCGCAAGGCGGCGCGGTAACTTTGGGCGGCTTAGTACCGCTACTTTTAATTTCGTTCAGATACGGCACGGGCGTCGGAACATTGGCGGGATTTGTTTTCGGCTTGATAACGATAATTCAAGACCCGTTCATTTTGCACCCGATACAAGTTTTGTTCGATTATCCTTTACCCTACATGGCAGTTGGATTGGCGGGAATTTTCAAGGAAAAAATATTTTTGGGAACAATTTTGGCGTTTGTTGGAAAATTTATCTGCCACTTTATATCGGGCGTGGTATTTTTTGCGTCGTACGCACCGGAAGGAACTTCGCCGGTAATTTATTCATTGACTGTCAACGCCGCGCTGATTATTCCGGAAATGTTAATTTGCCTTGCGATTTTAAAATTTTTGCCCGTTCAAAGATTGTTATCAGCAATGGAAAGAAATAGTTAGGTAGTGGGATAGTGAAATAGTTTTTGCTACACCACTACAACACCATCACACTACACCACTACACACGAAGTGCGCGCAATGCATTTAACACGGCAATTACCATAACGCCAACATCTGCAAAAATCGCAAACCACATATTGGCAACGCCGACCGCGCCGAGTATCAAGCACAAAAATTTTATCCCTATTGCGAAATAAATATTTTCCTTGACAATCGACAAAGTTTTTTTCGCAATTCTAATAGCCGTGTAAATTTTCAGCGGGTCGTCGTCCATTAAAACAACGTCCGCCGCCTCAATCGCAGCATCCGCGCCCATTGCGCCCATTGCAATTCCAATATCTGCGCGAGCCAATACCGGCGCGTCATTAATCCCATCGCCTACAAATGCAACCGCAAAACTTTTTTCAGCCAAAATTTTTTCAAGGTGTTCAACTTTTTGTGCAGGTAAAAGCCCGCTGTAAAATTCTTTAATCCCCAAATCGCCGGCAATTTTTTCGGCGACTTTTTTTATATCGCCCGTCAACATTACAATTCGATTGACGCCAATTTCATAAAGTTTTTCTATCGCTTTTTTTGAGTGCGGCTTAAGTTTGTCTGCAACGATTATATGCCCCGCGTAATTGCCGTTTACAGCCACATGAATTATCGTACCAACTTTTGTACAGGGACGCCACGCCGCGCCGATTTTTTCCATTAATTTTTCATTGCCTACGTGAATAATATTGCCGTTGACTTCTGCGCGAATACCTAAGCCCGCCAACTCTTCGACGTTTTCAACCGTGCAACCGTCATTTTCATTGGGATAAGCTTTTCTAAGTGAGGCGGCTATTGGATGAGTTGAATATTTTTCGACGTGCGCCGAATAGTGCAAAAGTTGCCGCGCCTCTGTAGGATTTTCTGAAATGCAATTTGTGCTGATAGGGTGTACCGCGTCAACTTCAAAAATTCCCCGCGTCAAAGTGCCGGTTTTATCCATTACAACTGTATGAACTTTTGAAAGAGTTTCCAAAAAATTTGAGCCCTTAACCAAAACACCTGCGCGACTTGCGCCGCCCAATCCCGCAAAAAATGTTAAAGGTATACTGATAACCAACGCGCAAGGACAACTTATGACAAGGAAAATTAAAGCGCGGTAAAGCCACGTTTCAAAATCGCCCGTAACCAATGAAGGAATTATAGCCAACGCCGCCGCCGCGCCTACAACTGCGGGCGTGTAAATCCTTGCAAATTTCGTGATAAAATTTTCAGACTTAGATTTTCTGGAGCTTGCATTTTCCACCAAGTCCAAAATTTTTGACGCGGTAGAATCTTCAAAAAGTTTCGTAGTTTGAACTTTCAAAACGCCGTTGATATTGATACAGCCGCTTATAACTTCATCGCCCGCCGTAACATTGCGCGGCAAAGATTCGCCGGTAAGTGCGCTTGTATTCAGTGTCGAATTGCCTTCAATAATTACGCCGTCAATAGGAATTTTTTCGCCGGGCTGAATAATTATCGTTGTTCCAATTTCAACTTCGTCAGGATCAATCTGTTCAATTTTGCCCAAATTTTCAATATTTGCATAATCCGGGCGAATATCCATTAAATCAGAAATATTTTGGCGGCTCTTACCAATGGCGTAACTTTGAAACCATTCGCCAATTTGATAAAAAAGCATAACGGCAACAGCCTCTGTATAATCGCCGCTGCCGCTGTAAATCGCCAAAACTATTGCGCCGACCGTTGCCAACGCCATTAAAAAATTTTCGTCAAGCGGTTGTAAATTTTTTATACCTTTCGCCGCTTTTATCAAAATATCGTAGCCGACGATTAAATAAGGTACCATGTACAAAATAAAACACGCCGCGCCTTCAATTTCGACGAATTGTAAAAATATCATTAAAATTGACGCGGTTATTATTCTGATTAAATTTTTTCTTTGCTTGCGATTCATAAAATCCCCCTATTGTCTACTGCCTTTTTTTATAATATCAGAAACATCTTGCAGGGAAATAAAAGCATTCTTGTCAATTTCGTAAACCAAAACTTTCAGTTTGTTAATCTGGAAATGGTTAATTATGAAGTAGATAATCTGCTTTTCTTCCTTAGAGTAGCCGCCAATAGCATTAACAATCGTCCCGCTGGATTGAAAATGTTCAGATATTGCGTCGGTAATTTCGTCAGCCTTAGTTGTAACAATCATTGCGCACTTGGAGCGGTCTAAGCCCTCAACAACAAAATCTACAGTTTGCGAGCCGATATAGTAAGTCAAAATCGAATACAGCGGCAAAATCCAACTGTTGATAATTATCCCGCAGATGACATATAAAATTGTGTCGAAAATCATAACAAACGAGCCGAGCGAAAGTCCCAAGCCCTTTGCAAAAATTACCGACAAAACGTCTATACCGTCAATCGCCCCGCCAAAACGAATTGTCATACCGCTGCCAATTCCCGAAAGTACCCCGCCAAAAATTGCACACAGCAATAAATCATTTTCAGCAAAAGGCGACGCGCCGGAATTTTCAATTTCAAAAAAATTCGGCAGAATCCCAGACACAATCGAATAAACTACCACTGCAAAAATCGAATAGAAAGTAAAAGCCATTCCCTGTTTCTTCAAGCCGAATAAAAAAATTGGTACGTTGAAAATTACCAGAAACATTGAAAGAGTACATTCAGGCGGCGTTATCTGATTCATCAGCATTGAAACACCGGAAACGCCGCTATCATAAAGTTTCACAGGATAAAGGAAAAGCATTACGCCAAATGCATTAATTGTACCGGCAATCAGCAAGAATACAAAATTTTTAAAGTGAATTTCTTTTAAGCCTTTGAGTGTTTTATATTTTAAACTCATAAATCGCCTCAAAAATAAATTTCGCAGTCCGGCTCAATTTTTCTGCAACTTTCCAAAACGCGCGGCATAACTTCCTTAGCGTTCGCGCCGTCTTCAAATTCAACCTGCATTTTCAGCGTCATAAAATTTACCACTGCATTTTTAACGCCGTCGATTTTATTTGCCGCGTCTTCCATTTTTTGTGCGCAGTTCGCGCAGTCTACTTCAATTTTGTAATTTTTCTTCATTTAAAAAACCTCCTTGAAAATTTTTATCAGTTTAGCACTTTGTATTAAATTTGTCGAATTTAGATATTTTGTTGAAAATAAAAAAAATCCCGCCGACTTTTGCCGAAGAGATTCTAAAATTTTATGAGATCATCATCGTTGCCACAAAATGATATATTCCAAAAAGCCCCAAAACTATACCGCCGTACCAAAAATAAATTTTCTTCAGCAAGCCGGCAAGCGATACAAGCAGAATAGCAATTTGCAAATAAACTACCGCAATTTTAAAACCAATATTCAAGTTGCGGAAGTTATCCCTGTCCAATTCGTGCTGTTGAGTTTCGGCGCGGATTTGTTCTTCTTCCGCCAGATAACGGTCGGCGTGCTCTTTATAAATATTTTTTAATGTTTGCAAATTTTCAGGCTCTATATCTTTTGGCGGTGCAAGTTCCAAATATTCCAATTGAATCTGGCACATTGTTTCTTTCATACTTTTGGCTTGATAGTAAGCCCAGCCGTTATTTGCCTTGTTTTGAGACAAAATTGCGTTGTTGGCATTTCCGCCGGCGTACAGTGATGAAAAAGTTGCAAAAATCGCCAAAATCAGCGCGGTTAATGCTACTAGTTGCGTCGTTCTTTCAGAAAAGCCTTTTTTTTCTTCAGTATTCAAAAACATTACCCCTAAATATAAAATTTTTATCATTTTAGCACTTTGAATTGAAATTGTCGAATTTTGCGGTAAAATAGCGGCGGAGGTAATTTTTATGATAGTTTACATGACAGAAAAAGGAAAATATTTTCCGCCCAACGCCGAAAAGCCGCGCGGCTTGTACATTAATTTAACCAATCGCTGTAACAATGACTGCCCGTTTTGTTTACGGCAAAAAAAAATTATGACGGCTGAAAATTCTTTGTGGCTTGAAAGTGAACCGACGGTTGACGAAGTTAAAAAAGAATTGAATGCCGCGCCGCTTGATATTGTCAAAGAAATTGTATTTTGCGGATTTGGTGAACCGACAATCAGACTTGACGCACTTTTGGAACTTCTGCGCTATATAAAAAAAATTCGCCCGCAAATTCCAACGCGCCTAAACACAAACGGGCTCGGCAATTTGGAACACGGACGAAATATTGAACAAGATTTTGAAAATATTTTGGACACGGCATCAATCAGTTTGAACGCGGCAAACGCTGAAAGATATTTGCAAATTACGCGCTCCAAATTCGGCTTGCAAGCTTACGACGCTATGTTGACTTTCGCTGAAAATATGAAAAAATTTGTACCGCACGTAGTTTTAACAATCGTTGACAAAGTTACGCCGCCCGCCGAAATTGAACTTTGCCAAAAAATCTGTAATGAACGCGGTTTAACTTTGCGCGTTCGCCCTTACGAAGATAATTAATTTCAAAATAAAAACGCCCAGCCTCTTCAGCCGAGCCGGTACTTAGTTAGTGTTATTTTTTAGAAAGGGCGTCTTCAAAAGACTTCCCTAGACTAGCATTTTTGTGTTTTACGATGAACTTTCATTTTTTTTTCAGTTTTATTTTAACAGTTTTTTTCTGAAAGTCAAGTGAAAAAATTAAGAAAATTTTTTGGATTGACTTTCCATTTAATTTTTCGGTATTTTTTGTGACAATCTAAAATTTCTAATCAATTTTTAATCTACGCCAGCAACAAAAAAGCTCGCCTTTGACGCGGGCAAATCTTTTATTCAAAGTAATTAATCTTCATAGCACTTTTGACGCGCCGTAAAATTTTATTTTTCAGAAACAAAAAAGCCTGCCTTTGATACGGGCAAATTTTTTATTCAAAATAATTAATCTTCATACCACTTTTGACGCGCCTTAAAATTTTATTTTTCAGAAACAAAAAAGCCCGCCTTTGGCACGGGCAAATTTTTTATTCAAAATAATTAATCTTCATAGCACGTTTGACGCGCCGTAAAATTTTATTTTTCAGAAACAAAAAAGCCCGCCTTTGATACGGGCAAATTTTTTATTCAAAGTAATTAATTTTCATAGCACTTTTGACGCGCCTTAAAATTTTATTTTTCAGAAACAAAAAAGCCCGCCTTTGACACGGGCAAATTTTTTATTCAAAATAATTAATCTTCATAGCACGTTTGACGCGCTGTAAAACTTCATTAGCTTTTTCGTTTGCAATTTCTGTACCGGTTTTTAAAATTTTCATAACTTCAGCGGAATTATTTTCAAAATCTGCGCGACGTTGACGAATTGGCGTTAAAATTTCTTCCAAAACTTCCAGCAAAAATTTTTTAACTTTGACATCGCCTAAGCCGCCGCGTTGATAATGTTCCTTCATTTCGGCAACAGTTTTTTTATCTTCGCAAAAAGCGTCAAGGTAAGTAAAAACGACGTTGCCTTCAATGTGTCCGGGGTCTGAAACTTTTATATGGAGCGGGTCGGTATACATTTCTTTAACTTTTGCGGCAACGGTTTTTGAATCGTCGCTAAGATAAATGCAGTTACCTAAAGTTTTACTCATTTTGGCTTTACCGTCAATGCCCGGTAAACGGCGGCAAGTTTCGTTACTAGATAAAAAAATATTCGGTTCAACTAAAACTTCGCCGTAAAGTTCATTCATTTTGCGGACAATTTCCCGCGCTTGCTCCAACATTGGGGCTTGATCTTCGCCGACGGGGACAATATTTGCATCAAATGCCGTAATATCTGCCGCTTGACTTACAGGATAACACAAAAAGCCGGCGGGAATACTTGTTTCAAAATTTTTCTGCGCAATTTCATTTTTTACCGTAGGATTTCTTTCAAGGCGTGAAACTGTAACCAAATTCAAATAATACGCCGTCAACTCGAAAAGCGCGGGAATTTGTGACTGAATGAAAATTGTTGACTTCTCGGGATTGAGTCCAACAGATAAATAATCCAGTGCAACATTTAAAATATTTTCGCGCACGGCGGCGGGGTTATCGGCGTGATCCGTTAAAGCCTGCGCGTCTGCTATCATTATAAAAATTTTGTCGTATTCGCCGGAATTTTGAAGTTTTACGCGCTCGCGCAAACTTCCTACAAAATGCCCCAAATGCAATTTGCCGGTTGGTCTATCGCCTGTCAAAATTGTTTTCAAATTTAAATTCTCCTCTTATCCAAAATAATCTTCGATACCGTCAAAAATTCCTTGCGCGGCTTTTTCTATTCCTTCATCAGAATCCAAAAGTTTTTCTTCTTCAGCATTGGAAATAAAGGCAAGTTCAATCAAAGTTGCCGCCATATCTGTATGACGTACAACATAAAAATTACAAGGTTGAGTACCTCTGCTGGGCGTTTTTAATTGTTCACAAACACCGCGCCGAATTGCATCGGCAAGCCTTTTCGCAGAATTTCCTTCAGTTTTTGAATAGTAATAGCCGGTGGAGCCACGCGCCGCATGATTTGTAAAGCTGTCAGCATGAATTGAAATAAAAATTGTTGCCTTAGCCTTGTTTGCAACGTCACAACGCGCTTGCAATTCTTCAATCGCCGACGCTTTATCGCCTTTCCACGAAACTTGCTTATCTGTACGTCGCGTCATAATGACTTGCGCACCTTCAGCCTCCAATAATTCTTGAAGTTTTAAAGCTACGCGCAAAGTTACAGATTTTTCCATAACGCCGGTTGGTCCAATAGCTCCTGCATCGCCGCCGCCGTGTCCGGGGTCTATGCAAATGACTTTTCCTTCAAGCGTTAGAATTTTGTTTAAATCATCTTCAAGTTCTTTGAACGGTTCATCAATTTCTGTTTCTTTGTCTTTGGCGGATTTTTTATCTTTATCTTTTTTTTCTTTTTCAAGGCGTTCCTTTTCTTTTTTCTCGCGCTCTTTGCGTTCCTTGTCCTTTTTCTCTTGTTCCTTACGCTCTTTTTCAAGGCGTTCTTTTTCTTCTTTTTCGCGTTTTTTACGTTCTTTTTCGGATTCTTTATCGTCTTCAAAAGGATTATCAACTTCGACTTCAGGCGGATTTTCAATTTCTACTTCAGGTTGTTTATCGTTGTCTTCGACGGAAGGATTTTCGGACGGAGTATCAAGTTCACTTTCCTTTTGTTTTTGGTTAAGTTCGTCGTTAGGTTTATAAGTGGCGTTGCCAATATCGACAACCAAACGTTTACCGGCGGGACCGCCATTCAGCCAAAAAATTTTTACATCAGCCATAGTCTCCACAACAAGGCGAACTGTTGAGGAATCGAATTGCGCAACTTTTATACGTTTGGCGACGGTTGAAACTAATTCAATATCCTTTTTCATTTTTTTTACGTCAATCCACGTATTTTTCAAAGTTACAATCAAGCGGGAAGGATTTTCTGCATAGGATTCAGTGAACTCAACCTGCTTTTTTAAATCAAGTACGATTCTTAAAGTTCCGGAGCCTAAACTGTATCGCAAGTCTTTAATTTCAGTTTTGCCTGTTAAATTCGCCGCCTCACAAGTTGAAATTGAAAACAAAAAAATGAGGAGACCAATTAAAATTTTTTGTACCATACAAGCCTCCTCATAATTAGTTTTAGTATAAAATGTGTAGAAAAAAGGCAAGAGGCAGTAGGCAGTAGGCATAAGTTTTTCCCTCTTGCCTTTTGCCTCTTCACTTTTGCCTTATATTTAAGTTTCGTAAGAGCCATATTTTTGTTCAAGTTTTTTGAAAGCCCACGTTAAAACCGCAGTCATTGCAAGATAAAAAATTGCAGCGATTAAAAACGGAGTCATATCAAATTCACGTTGTACAATCGTTCTTGCCACGCGCAGTAAATCATTCATTGCCAAAATATAAATCAGGGAAGTATCTTTTACAAGGTTGATAGTTTCATTGGAAATTGGCGGCAATACCACGCGCAAAACTTGCGGAAAAATTACATAGCGCATCATTTGCCAATGTTTTAAACCGAGAGCCACCGCCGCCTCATATTGTCCTTTGGGAATTGCTTGAATCCCTGCGCGGAAAATTTCTGCAAAATAAGCCGCGTAATTCAAAGTAAAAGCTAAAAGTGCCGCCGCAAAATCCGGCAATCTAATTCCTACGAGCGGCAATGCAAAATACACAAATAAAAGTTGCAACATTAACGGCGTGCCGCGCATTGCCCAAACGTAAAATTCCATTAGGTAACGCAACGGCGCAAAACTTGAAATTCTGCCTAACGCCGCAAGCCCGCCCAGCGGCAAACTCAAAATCAAAGTTATTACAAAGATTGTTAAAGTAACTTCTGCGCCCTGTAAAATCAGGTACGCCATATTTAAAAATTTTTCCATTGAAAATTAGTTTTTCGCTTTAATTAAATTTGCTCCGAACCATTGTTCAGAAATTTTCGCCGCTGTGCCGTCAGCAACAATTTCATCAAACGCTTTTTGAACTTTGTCGCGCAGTTCAGTATTTTCTTTTGCAAATGCAATACCAAATTCACTTACAGGACCAACTGTAACATCGAGAGCTTGCAAGGCGTCCGGGTGTTTTGCCATGTAGTAACGTCCAACAATTTCATCACAAACTACAGCATCAAGTCTGCCGTTTTCTAAATCCATAAACGCGCTAATATAATCGCCGTAAGTTTTAAATTCTCTGAAAGAATTTTGAAGGTCGGGCTTTGAAGTGATATAAGTTTCAGCAGTGGAGCCGGCTTGCGTGCCAACTGCTTTACCCGCTAAATCAGTTTCAGCAACTATACCTTGATCGTCGCCTGTGCGAACGAAAATAATTTGGCGGTTATCCATATAAGGATCACTGAAAAGCATATTTTCTTGACGCTCCGGAGTAATATCTAAGCCGTTCCAAAGTACATTGATTCTGCCGGATTTTAATTCAGCCTCTTTACTGCTCCAGTCAATCGCCTTGAATTCGACTTCCGCGCCAAGACGTTTTGTTGCCTCTTTCGCCAAATCTACGTCAAATCCAACAATCTGATTGTTTTCATCTTTGAAACCCATTGGCGGGTATTCGTCATCAAGACCGACAATAATTTTTTCTACTGGAGCATTTTCTGCCTTTTGTTCGCCGCTATCACCGCCGCAACCGGTTACCAACATTGAAAGCATTAGACCTGCCGCTAAGAAGAGTTTTTTCATTTTCATTACCAAAAAAACATCCTTTCATAAAAATTACATAAAACTATTCGCCGCAAGAAAAACTTATTCCTGCTATAGCAAAACGCGCAAATATTTTACTGCAGATATTTTAAAATTACAAGATAAAAAATAAAGCGTGACATTACGGCGATAAAAAGTTAAAATCTTCCTTGCAGAATTTTGCAGGGAGGTTTTTTTATGGATTTTTTTCATCAGCTGATACAGCAGTTGATAAACGGCGTTTCGCTCGGCAGTATTTACGCGCTAATCGCACTCGGTTACACAATGATTTATGGAATTATCAAGCTGATAAATTTTGCGCACGGCGATATTTATATGGTCGGCGCGTACTTGGGATTTTTCGGCGTAACTGCGGCGGGCTTGCCGATTTTACCCGCGCTTTTAATTTCAATGGTTGTTACCGGTTGTTTAGGAATGGTTGTAGAAAAATTGGCGTATAAACCGCTCCGGCACGCACCGAGAATTTCAATTTTGATAACGGCTATTGGCGTTTCGTTTTTTCTGGAATATACGGGAATGTATTTTGTCACACCGACGCCGCGCACTTTTCCGGACGTGATAGGAAATATTTCATTCAACGTGGCGGGATTTATAATCAACGGGCAACAACTTTTAATTTTTGCGATAACGATAATTTTAATGGCAATTTTAACATACATAGTCCAAAAAACAAAATTAGGAAAAGCAATGCGCGCGGCAAGTTTTGACACAGAAACGGCGCAGTTAATGGGAATTGATTCAGACAAAGTAATTTCAATGACATTTTTTATCGGCTCCAGTTTGGCGGCGGCGGCGGGCGTACTTGTCGGCGTCTATTACAACACGATTGATCCTTTAATGGGAATTATGCCGGGCTTGAAAGCATTTGTAGCGGCAGTTTTGGGCGGAATTGGAATATTGCCGGGCGCGGTTGTTGGAGGCATTATTTTGGGCGTTATAGAGGCTCTGGTGGCGGGATTTTTATCTTCGACTTTCAGGGACGCGGCGGCGTTTGCAATTTTAATTTTAGTATTGCTCGTTAAACCGTCAGGCTTGTTTGGCAAAAATACTAATGAAAAGGTCTAAGGATTAAGGGCTAAGGGCTAAGGGCTAAGGAAAAAAATCCCTAATCCTTAATCCTTAGTCCCTAGTCCTTAAAAATGAAGGGAGATTTTCTTTTGAACTCTGTTAGAAAAAGAGATTTAGTAATGTTAATATTTGGGCTGATAGTTTACGGCGCAATTCAAGGCGCAATTTCTGAAAAAATTATCGGCTCATTTTGGCAACTGAATATAATTTTAATCTGCGTCAACGTAATAATGGCGGTAAGTTTAAATTTGATAAATGGCTACACGGGGCAATTTTCGATAGGACACGCGGGATTTATGGCTGTCGGCGCGTACGTTGGAGTTGTAGCAACAACGAATTTTCATTTGCCGTTCATTGTAGCTTTAATTTTGGGGGCAATTTGCGCGGGATTTTTGGGATTTTGTATAGGAATACCAACATTGAGACTGCGCGGCGATTATCTTGCAATAGCAACTTTGGGCTTAGGCGAAATTATCAGAATTGTAATTATGAATATCGAATATGTAGGCGGCGCGGCTGGCTTTAAAGGTATTCCGCACTTAACAAATTTTACGTGGGTATTTTTTATAATGCTGTTTACGCTGTTTTTCATAAAAAATTTTGTGAACAGTTCACACGGGCGCGCTTGCATTGCAATTCGTGAAAATGAAATTGCGGCGGAGGCAATGGGCGTCAACACCACAAAATATAAAGTTATGGCGTTTACTATTGGCGCGGCGTTTGCAGGAATTGCGGGCGGCTTATTCGCTCACCAATTTTATTTAATCAGTCCGAACTCATTTACATTTTTGGCGTCGTTCAATTATTTAATTATGGTAGTTTTGGGCGGTATGGGTTCAATTACCGGCAGTATCGCCGGCGCGTTTGTGGTAACTTTTCTTTCGGCGGCGTTAGCGTCATTTCCGGAGGCAAGAATGATAATCTACGCGCTTGCTTTAATTTTGCTGATGTTTTATCGTCCGCAAGGTTTGTTCGGTTATATGGAAATTACAAATTTTGCGCCGATAAAAAAATTTTTTGATAAAATAGGGGCTAAGAGTTAGAAATTGTTTACAAAGGCATTTTTTTAATTTTTGAGATTTAAAAAATTTATATTGAATTTAATTTGCTTTTCTGGGAAAAAAATTGTGCTCCAATCACTGTTTACTGTTTGTAAACATTCTCTAAGGCGTGTTGGTAAAGTTGATTTTACGCCATTTTTGTCAATTTCATCAGAAAAATTTTTCGTCAATGGAGTTTACCAACAGCCCCTAGTCCCTGTATCCTAGTCCCTAAAAATCGACCGAAGGGAGATTTTCTTATGGCAGTTAAAGCTTTAATTTTTGGCACAGATGATTTATTTCCGCAATTAAAACCTTTTTATGATTTGGAAGTTCAGCGCGGGAATTTGGAAATTGTCGGTTACGCAGTTTTTGAAAACAACGGATGGCGTATTTACGCCAATCCTAGCGGGGGGGGCGGCAAATGTTAGTTTTAACGTTGCAATAATTTCTTCAGGGCAAAATTTTTATCAGCGAATGAAATTTCTTGAATCCAAAAAAATTCCACGCAAAAATATTATTGATGGCAGAGTTTTTAAAATTCCAAATTTAGATTTTCCGCGCTTTTTAAAGGAAGGCGTTGCTTACGGCGTCATATCAAACATTTTTTCAGATACTATAATGACAATTTATCCTCGTGTTTACCAATTTGTAAAAAATGATTCAGTTATTACTTTTGGAAAAAAAAGTTATATTACCAATGGCATGATTGATAATGGCGGTTCTGGAACAATATCTGTACAAAATTTTTCTGCTATTTCATGGAATGTTATATTTAAATTAGGACAAAATGCTGATCATAATTATTCTAACATTTTTGCATATAGCCTAACACATTTTGATTGGCAAGTTTCACAGGATTTTTTTCCACCTGCCGGTACATGTAAAATAGAAATTGGAAATGACGTTTGGATAGGAAGTGGCTGTACTTTAAAATCAACTAATCCTGCGCGACCTTTGGTAATTGGAGACGGCGCGGTTATTGCCTCTGATAGTGTTGTTGTAAAAAATGTTCCGCCCTATGCTATTGTTGGCGGCAACCCCGCTAAAATTATCAAGTACAGATTTTCTGAAGATATAATTGAGGCGTTGCTAAGAATAAAATGGTGGAATTGGGATATTGATAAAATCTATGATAATTTTAAATATTTTAATCGTGTCGAAGAATTTGTATCTTTGCACGATAAAGGAGTTTAATTTATGGCAGAAAATAAACCGTTGCTGAAGGCTGAAGACGTATCAGAAGTTTTCGGCGGCTTGAAAGCGGTTGCAGATTTTAATTTTTATATAAATCGCGGCGAATTAATCGGCTTAATCGGACCGAACGGCGCGGGAAAAACTACGATTTTTAATTTGATAACCGGCGTGTACGTTCCAACAACGGGCGAAATTTTATTGGACGGTGAATCAATAGTCGGGCAAAAACCCTATGAAATTACACAGCGCGGAATTGCCCGCACTTTCCAAAATATTCGCCTGTTCAGTGAACTTAGCGTACTTGACAATGTAAAAATTGCCTACCATTGCCACGTCAAATACAATTTGCTTGAAACAGTTTTCAGGATGGGCAGATATTTTGGCGAAGAGGACGAAATTACCGCCGAAAGTTTAAAACTTTTAAAAATTTTCAAATTGGACGAGCACGCTTACGAAGTTGCAAAAAATTTACCGTACGGCGCGCAAAGGAGGCTTGAAATTGCGCGCGCACTTGCCGCCAAGCCGAAACTTTTATTGCTTGACGAGCCCGCCGCCGGTATGAATCCTCAAGAAACTCATGAGCTTATGGAAATGATTCAGTGGATTAGAAAACAATTTGGCTTAACTGTTTTGCTGATTGAACACGATATGAGCTTGGTTATGGGAATTTGCGAAAGAATTTATGTGCTTGAATACGGAATGATTATAGCCGAAGGTACGCCTTCAGAAATTCAAAACAACCCTGAAGTTATCCGCGCTTATTTAGGGACGGAGGCTGTTAATTAAAAAATTATGGATACAAAAAATTTAACCGCTGTACAAATTGCCGAAAAAATTATAAACAGCGAAAATTTACAACCTGCCGACGATTTAAAATTTTTGCTTGAAATTCCATTGGAAGAATTACAGCGCGGCGCAGGTTTAATTCAGAAAAAATTTTGCGGCAACCACATTGACCTTTGCACAATCATTAACGGCAAGAGCGGACGTTGTGGCGAAAATTGCAAGTATTGCGCTCAATCTGCCAAACATAATACCGGAATTGACGAATATAATTTTTTATCGACAAAAGAAATTTTAGCCGTTGCGAAAATGAATGAAAAATCCGGCGTTAATCGTTTTTCAATCGTAACGAGCAGCAGAGCTTTAACCGGTGCAGATTTTGAAAAAGCCGTTGAAACTTATAAAATCCTGCGCGAAAATTTGAAAATTGACTTGTGCGCGTCGCACGGAATTTTAACCGCCGAGCAATTTAAAAAACTTCGCGCAACCGGAGTTACAAGTTATCATCACAATATCGAAACTTCGCGCAGATTTTTTCCGGAAATTTGTACAAGTCATACTTACGACGACAGAATTAACACGATAAAACTTGCGCAGGCGGCGGGCTTTAATGTTTGCTCCGGCGGGATTATCGGTATGGGCGAAAATTGGCAAGACAGAATTGATATGGCGTTTGAACTTTTCAATTTAAAAATAAAATCCATTCCAATTAACGCTTTAATGGCAGTTAAAGGTACGCCGCTGGAAAATCGCCCGCCACTTTCAGCTGAAGAAATTTTGCGCACTGTTGCAATTTTTAGGTTTATAAATCCTGACGCAAATATTCGACTTGCCGCCGGCAGAAAACTTTTGCCGGATTTTGGAGCGTCAGCACTTTTACACGGCGCGTCCGCCTCAATTACCGGAAATATGCTTACAACTTCCGGCACAACTATTAAAAGTGATATTGAACTTTTGAAAAAATTGGGGCTTGAAAATAATTAACACGGAGGAAATTTTTATGGCTTTTAAGACACTGATTTTTGGTGTAGATGATTGGTTTTTTGGATTGAAACCTTATTATGATCACGCAGTTTTAAATGGTATTTTGGAAATTTGCGGTTATGCAGTTTTGGAAAATAACGGCGTCAAGGTTTACCCTACCCGCACGGGGGGGGGGCGGGAATGATTATCAAATAGCGATAATTTCTTCGCAAAATCATTTTTATCAAAGAATGAAGATGCTGGAAAATTTTGGAGTGCCGCGCAACAAAATTATTGACGGCAGAGTTTTTAAAGTTCCAAATTTAAATTTCCCGCGCTTGGTAAATGAAGGTGTCGCTTACGGCTGGCAGGATAAATCGCCTTTTACAGATCAATCAAATGCAATTTATCCGCGTGTTTATAGAATTTTGCAAGAAAATACAATTATAAAGCTCGGCAGAAAAACTAGGATAAACGTAGATAACATTGTTGAAACTAGCGTTGGAGGTAGCAGCGAAATAATTTTTGGCAATTTTTCTGCTATATCATGGAATGGAAGATTTGAACTGGGTTTGAATAGTGTCCATAATTATCATAATGTAACTCATTATTGTATAACTTGTCTTGATTGGGATTTTCCACAAGAATTTTTATCGCCTCAAACAGGGCACAAAATTATTATTGGCAATGATGTTTGGATAGGGCGCGGCTGTAGTTTGAAAAATACAAATCCGGAAAAACCTTTGATAATTGGAGACGGCGCAATGGTTGCCTCTAATAGCGTTGTTGTAAAAAATGTTCCGCCCTATGCTATTGTTGGCGGCAACCCCGCTAAAATTATCAAGTACAGATTTTCTGAAAATATAATTGAATCGTTGCTAAGGATTAAATGGTGGAATTGGGATTTGGATAAAATCTATGAGAATTTCAAATATTTTAATCGTGTAGAAGAATTTGTATCAATGCACGACAAATGAAGGGAGTTTTGCTATGGCAATGTTGGAAATTAACGATATAAATGTTTATTACGGCGCAATTCACGCAATTAAGGGAGTAAGTTTGAATGTCCACGAAGGCGAAATTGTAACGCTTATTGGAGCGAACGGCGCGGGAAAATCTACCACACTGCGCACAATTTCCGGACTTTTAAAACCAAAAACCGGTACAATAAAATTTCTCAATAAAGATATTTCCGGAATGCCCGCAAATAAAATTGTTCGTGAGGGAATTTCGCAAGTGCCGGAAGGGCGAAAAATTTTTGCTGAAATGACTGTTATGGAAAATTTGGAATTGGGCGCGTTTATTCGTGAAGATAAAGCCGAAATTGAAAAAGATTTTAAAATGGTTTTTGGCAGATTTCCGCGCCTAGAAGAAAGAAAATTGCAAATGGCAGGAACATTATCAGGCGGTGAACAACAAATGCTCGCAATGGGTAGGGCGTTAATGAGTCGTCCAAAACTTTTACTGCTTGATGAACCGTCAATGGGACTTGCGCCGCTTTTAATTCGTGAAATTTTTTCAATTATCGTTGACATAAATAAAACCGGTACAACAGTTTTGCTCGTTGAACAAAATGCAAATATGGCGTTGTCAATCGCTAATCGTGCGTACGTTTTGGAGACCGGCAGAATCACAATTTCCGGCGACGCAAAAGAATTAGCCGCCAGTGAAGATATTCGCAAGGCTTATCTCGGCGGTTAATTTAGGGAAATGAAAAGGAAAAAGGGAGTAGCAATTTAAAACTACTCCCTTAATTTTTTAACAATTTTTGACGAAATCCCAAAGTTTTTCTTTTTCCAAAAAATCGATAATAAAAACGTAAAAAATATCGCCGTCCTCCGCAGAATGTACAAGCCGCCCAAAATCTTCAATAATTTTAGTATCGCCTTTCGCAGTCTTTATCCTGTAACGAACATAATCGTAGCCTTCGGAAATTTCAATTTGCTCATTAATAGTTTGATGAACTTTATCCCAATCGTTTGGATGAACGCAACCGCGAAAACTATTTCCGGTAAATTCTCTGAACTGTTCAAGCGATTCACAATCGTAAATTTTCCAAAGGCGCGTGTTAGCATATAAAATTTCTTGCTTTTCATTGTCGCGATAAAGTAAAAAGCCGCCGGGCATACCTTCAGAAATTTGTGAAAGACTAACGCCGAGTTGTGCGCGATTTTCGGCAATCATATTCATAGAAAATTTTTTGAAAGAATTTCTGCCTGCCATTTTCACTGCGTATAAAGCCATATCTGCATTTTGATAAAGTTGCCTGTAACTTTTGCCTTGCTCCGGAAATAAAGAGTAGCCGATAGACATTGTGTAAGTTACTTGTTTATTTTTGTAGTAAATGGATTTTGTCTGCGTGCTAAAATTTTGTAAACGTTCCTCAATTTCAAACGGCGAAATATCTTTTAAAATTACCAAAAATTCATCGCCGCCCAAACGTGCAATAATTCCTGTATCTTCAAAATGTTCAGTCATTCTTGCCGCCGCGTCTTTTATAATTCCGTCGCCGCAGTCATGCCCAAAACGATCATTAATCTGTTTAAAATTGTCAAGGTCTAAAATTACGAACGCAAATAAATCTTCGTCCGCTATAAATTTTTGAATCAGATCAACCGCCGTCCTGCGATTGTATACGCCGGTTAAATTGTCACGTTCAATCAAGTTAATCATTGTTTCATTTGTGCGGCGGTAGGTGTCAATATCAAATATTAAAAAAAAGGCGTGGACTTCATTGACTTCCGGAGCCTCTCGAACTTGATAAGCGGCGTGCAACCAATGCGGCTCTGAATTATAATCTGCGCGACTTAAAAATTCTATTTCGGCGGAAATTTTACCGTGTGAATATTCTTCCAATAATCTTTTAGAATTAAAAAATTTTTCAATCTTAATTTTAGAATCATGAGATGCCATATTCAAAACAACATCATGAATAATTTCATTGTAACTTTTTGAAATGTAATTTGAATGTGTGTTTTTACCAAGATGCATGTATAAAATTCTGTTAGTGGTTAAATCTGCCTCAAGATAAAAAGAATTGTACAAAAATTTTTCAAAAGAGCCGTAACCTAAAATCGAAGTAAAAGCGCGGCTTGCAAGCAAAAGAAAAATTGGGTTGCCGGGCATATCGTAATATTCCATTCCTTGCTTATCAATTTCCGGTAAACGCTTAGTGCGTTCAGCGTCAATATTTCTTGCACAGCTAAGAAAATATTTCTTGCCGTGATAAATAATTGGAATAATTATGTACATCTGCCACGTAAAATTATGACGTTCATTGCGCGTGCGAAAATAATCTGTAACGTGGCTACCGCCAACTTCATTAATCCTTACTTCGATTGTTTCAAGGTCGAAAAATTTTTCAAATTTAATTCTGTCTTCTACGTGAATATTTTTTTCAGCGAAATTTCTAATTGATTGTTCAACAGAACCTTTAACAAAACTTTCAATGTAGCGCGAGGAACTTATATAAATATTTTCAACTTCAGTTCCATCGCCGTGAATTAAATCAATGCGGCTGTAAAGCGTGTACAAAAATTTTAATGCTACGTTTTGCCGCTTTTCTTTTCGGATTGAAAGATTAGTTGAAACATAATCGACAATGGCAAGTAACGCGCCGGTTTTAGTTTCTGAATTGTAAGCGATACAACGAAGGCGAATACTAAAAAATCCTTCGCTTGTAACAAAATCGCAGCTGTCCTCCGCGCCGGTTTTTATGCACTGTTGCGCAGTACTGCGAATTTTTATTGCAAAAGGTAGAGAAAAATTATTGAAAACATCATTTGGCAAACATTTTTCACCTAGTCCCAAATTTTTAAAAATATTTCTGAAACCGGAATTTGAAACTAAAAATTTAAATCTTTGCCCGTCAAATTCTGCAATAGCGAGTGGTAAACCGTTCAACATAAAATTTAGACTGTCTTGAATTTCCGGCAACCGCGCAGAAATATTTTCAGAAGAGATATTTTCAAAATCAAAATTTGCCGTCCAACCGGTTTTAAGCGGCGTTTGAGAAAGTAAATTGACGCGCCCTATTGCGTTGTAATATTTTCTTTCGTTAGGATTTTCATGGCGATTTGGCGAATGGTCCAACATTTCAAAAGGAGTGGGACGCCCAAATAAAAATCCTTGCGCACTTTCACAACCCGTTTGGCGCAAAAATTCCAAAACAACTTCATCTTCGACGCCTTCCATTAAAGTTCTAATTCCCAATTCCTTTGCCATATTCATAATATTTTTCAAGATAAGGCGCGAGCGTTCCTTATTATGAAAATTTTGCAAAAATCGCCTGTCAATTTTCAGTAAATCAAAATTTATTTCTTCCAAAACATTCAGCGAAGAATATTTACTGCCGAAATTATCAAGCCAAATTTCAAAGCCGTTGTGTTTAAATTTTTCCAGCACGTCATAAATTTCTTGCCGTTCTTCACCAAGTGCACGTTCTGTAATTTCTATGTTCAGCAAATTTTTTGGCAAGTTGTTAATTCTCAACGCCTCCGACGCAAGGTACGGCATATTTAAAAATTGAAAATCCAACGCGCTTAAATTTATTGAAACAGGAACAATCGGAAAGCCGCGCTCCATTGACATTTTCATTTGTGAACAAATTTTTCTCAAAACGAAAACATCTAACTTATGAATCAAGCGGGCGTCTTCCAATACGCCGATAAAATCTGCCGGCGAAAGAAAACCGTATTCTGGATCTTCCCAACGCGCTAAACCTTCATAGGCGCAAATTCTGCCGTTGACTACGTGAACTATTGGCTGATAATAAACTTTGATATATTCGTTGCTTGCAGATTCATTGATACTTTCTACGATATGGCGGCGCAATTTTTCACGTTTGCCCAGCGCGCTGTTGAAATAAGCAAAGTGAACTGTTTCGGAGTCTTTGACGGATTCACAGGCAATTTCTGCGCATTCTTGAGCGTGCGCTGAAGTTTCACCGGTTGAATTTGGGACAATGTAAACGCCCGCCTTCATTATAATTTCTTCATGGCGATAAAAAAAAGCAACCGAATTTCTTATAATTTTAATTCGGCGTTCGACGTCCATATTTTTTGCAATTACAATAAATCTATCGTTGAAACATCTTGAAACGCAGAATTCAGGAAAAGTTTCAGCGATAACTGAGGCAACATAACTTAGCAATCTGTCACTTTCGTCAAAGCCATGCAGATAACTGAAAGTACGAAAATTTTTTATATCGAAATGAATAAAAACTACGCCCTTTTTTAGTGCCTCCGCGTCAGATAAAATTTCTTGTGAAAACTTTGTAAAGTAGGTCATACTAGGTAGCCCTGTTAGGACGTCCTTTTGACTTGCTTGTTCCATTATTTTTTTTTGGCTCCATTCTATTTTGTGGCAATTAAACTACGGCATTATTCCCGAAAAAATCAATTTTAAGCGGGCTTTAAACTTTTTTAAGTAAAAATTACTAAAAACTTTTTGAAGGGGCTGTAACGTTTAAATTAGCGGGGATTTAAAGCACAATATTACTTGCAACTTCGGCATTGCGTTTCTCAAAGAAATTTATAAAATCGTCAACCGGCATTGGCTTAGCGTTTAAAAATCCCTGTCCGTAACGGCAACCTAAACTTAGCAATAAATTTTCTTCCTCAACAGTTTCTATACCTTCGCAAATTACATTCATTCCCAAAGATTGTCCAAGTTCAATTACTTTGCCCAAAATCTTTTTCATTTTTTGGGAAGTGTCCGCGCCCGTCAAAACAGACCTGTCAATTTTCAAAACGTCCATTGGTAAACTACTTAACAAACTGAATGACGAATAACCCGCGCCGAAATCGTCAACTGAAATTGTAAAGCCCATTGCCTTTAAGCCGTTGATGATTCTTTTGGCGTTTTGTCGCGCAGCTGTTTTATCAAAGTCTCCAAACATTGTTTCAGTTATTTCAAGTTCAATCGAATTTGGCGGCAAATTATATTTTTTGATAATTGCACTCATTTTATCAATGTATCCGTCTTCAGTCATATGCAAACGCGATTGATTAACTGAAATTGGTATAACTTCTTTTCCTGCGTCAAGGCGTTCCCTTTGAAGTTGGCAAGTTTTTTCCAAAATGTAATAATCCACTTGAATAACAAATCCGTTTTGTTCAAAGAGCGGAATAAATTTGCCGGGCGGCATAAATCCCAATTCCGGACTAATCCAACGCACGAGAGCCTCTGCGCCGACAATTTTTTTAGTTTTAATATCGTATTTCGGCTGATACCACGCCTTAAATTCTTCATTTTTCAGCGCGTCAATCATTCGATTTTCAATATCATGTTCGGTTGTCAAAATTTCTTCCAATTTTTCGTCAAAAATTTTTACGTCATTTGTTGAAATTTGTTGACAAGAAGTAACAGCGCGCCCTATCGCCTGTTGCACGTCAAGGCTTTCATCGTAGCCGCTTATTCCCGCCTTCATATGTACAACGATTTTTGCATTGGCGTCAGCCGTGTCCATATAGCTGTATTTTTTTATAATTGTTGCCGCCCAATTTGAAATTGTTTCTACATTTTCAGCTTGACAAAAACAAATTAAGTGTCCGACGTCAATTCCCGCCGCCGTGAAAATTACATGCGATTCATTTTTTAAACCGTCCGCCAATGCGTGAAATTGTTTATCAATAATTTTATGACCGATGGTTTTTGTCATAACGGCGTTGCTTGCCATTGAAAAAACTGCAAAGAAAGTTTTGGCGTAAGGATTATTTTCTTGCAAATATTTAAGTGCAACGGGAATTTTCATTTCAAGCCACGCAACATTTGGCAAATTATATCTTGAATCTGTGTACGCCATACGCCGTACCATTTCAAAATTTTTCTTATTCATTTTGCGCCGGTAGATATATGCTCCAAGTGCCAAAATTAAAAATCCGAAAAAGAAAATTACTTTGAAAGGATTATCATGAATAATTTTTTTCAGATTGAAAGGCGCGGAAATTTGGCGGTGTTTATTCAGCATATCACGAGCCCAGCTAACATCGATATGATTTATTTCTTTGTTGAGAATGTGCCACAATCTTAAATCACCGTTGTTGCAAGTGCCCAAACTTATCAATTCGCTGTAAGCAGAAACTGCGCCAATTTCCAAATCGTAAGTTTCAGTTGCCTCAATCAGCGCGTGAACACAATCCCGCGCAACGTAGGTAACATCTGCGCGCCCGTCATTTACAGCTTTTAAAGTTTCTTCAATAGTTGGAAGGTACAAAATATTTTCTTTTGGGAAATTTTGCTCGATGAAATCTGCGGTGTACCACAAATTAGCGCAGGTTGCCACTTTTTGCAGCTTAGGTTCAGTATTGTAATTTGCGCGTGTTACCGGAACATAATCCCGCCTAAAATAATTTTGAGTAGGGCTGATATTGTATTTTTCCGCCCAACTGAAATCACAAACTGAATCAACAACAAAATCAATTTTGCTTTCCGCCATTAAATCCCGCGTTTCTTCAAAGGAATGCGTCTCAACAATTTCAATTTCAATTTTTAAATCCTCTGAAATTCTTTTGATAATATCCGGCAAAACTCCAACCAAATTTCCTGCGTCGTCAAAGTAAGCATAGGGATGCTGGTAAACAAAAATTGCAGTGCGGAGTTTTTTCTTTTCCGCCAAAAAATCTTTTTCGTTACGACTTAAAAGCAACGGAAAACCTTCCTTGAGGTTGTATTTGCGTTTCAAAGTGTCTCGAATATCTGATTGATCCATTAAAAGTTGATCCATTGCCCAATTTAATCTGTCAAGTAAATCTGTTCTGTCTGCACGAACAGAAAGGCGGTAATTTTGCCTGTCAAAAACTGCATAGGTATTTTTAGACTTGTTGTAAAAAAGCATCGCGTCCACGTAGCCGTCAACATCGCCACGATCGTAAGCGTCAATAACGTCTTGATAAGTTTTGTAATTTGTAAAAGTGTATTGAAAACCTTCAGTGCGTGCAACTTCGTCAAGTCCGGGCGTATCGTAATTTGTGCGCACTCTTGCCAAATTTATTTGCGGCTTAATTTTATCTTCGGTAATAACCAATTCCATTGGAAAACGTCCGACAACGTGAGCTGTAGATTTTGCATTTATCAGCCATTTGTGGTCGCCGGGCAAATTTGGGATTATATCAATTTCGCCGTTGTTGAGTTTGTCTAAAAGATCTGTCCAGTCGTCAAAGACAATGTACTCAAATTCGCAAGGAACGTAATTTTCCAGAAATTCCATATACTCGTAACCATAGCCGACAGTGTGTCCCGGGCGATCTTCGGACATAAAGCCGGTATTAACAACATAGCCAACTTTCAAAGTTTCATAATTTCTTGTTACTTCAGCAGAATTTTCAGATACGGGCGAACTTTCCACATTAAAAAGACCGGCAAAATTTATTGTTGAAGTAATTATTGTTGCTACAATTAATTTTTTTAAATTCTTTTTCATAAAATTGACGCGGTGTTATAGTTATCCTCGCGCTATCCAACTATTTCTCCGCGCTCCTTCTTCCCTTCTGCAAATTTTTTCAACTGATTATTATTTTAGCATATAGATAAAAACCGTGCAAAATTTTTCCGGCGATTCTTGACAAATTATCAGCATTTTTATTAGCAGGATTTTTTATTTCCTTATAGAAAGTTTTTTTATTATCTTTAGTATTTTTAGTAGGTCTATTCTTTCGCGCAGGTCTTGAAAAAATTTTTTAAGCAGAAACGGAGGAAATCTCCATGATACGGCGTTGTTTTGCGTCAATTTTTTTCTTACTGATAATTATTCCAATTTTGAGTGGTTGCGGCGCACAACGGAAAGAAACTCAAAAAAAAGCTGAAGAATATGAAAAAGTACGTTTAGTAATGATTGCCAATGGTACAGAACAAGGAATTGAAAGTTTGACGGCAAAGAAATTTATTGAACTTGTTTCAGTTGCATCCGGCGGCAATGTTTCAATAGAATTTTATCCAAACGACGAATTAAACGGCGGCAATACAAATGAGGCTGTGCGCTCCTTGACTGAAGGCTCGGTAGATTTGGGCGCGTATGTTGCCGGTACTATGTCAATGCTTGATCCGCGCTTGGAAGTTTCAACTATCCCTTGGTCTTTTTCAAGTTACAAAGAGGCACGGAAAATTATTGACAGCACAGGCGGCGATTATTACGCCAAAATTCTTTCTGAATATGGGCTGGTATATTTGGGCTCTACACATAACGCAATGCGTCAACTGACAAACAATCGAAATCCAATTCACAAGCCGGAAGATTTACAAGGGTTGCGAATTCGTGTATTGGGCGGCGAAGTTTACCGGCTTTTATTTTCAACACTCGGCGCAACGCCAGTACCTTTAAGTTGGAGTGAATTAAATATTGCAATTCGTCAAGGTTACATTGAAGGGCAAGAAAACGGCTTTTTTCTTATGCGTTCCGGCAAATTAAACGAAATTCAAAAATATATGACTGTTTGGAATTATCTTTATGAAAATTATCTTTTTGTTGCAAACAGAAAAACTTTTGAGCAATTACCGCCGAAAACTCAAAAATTACTCCGTGATAAAATGCATGCGGCTTGCGAATGGAGCCGTGATTATCTGGAAAATACAGAAAGAAAAATCCGCGCCCAATTTGAGGCTGACGGCTTAGAAGTCATAGATTTAACGCCGGAAGAATTGGAAGTCTTCAAAGAAAAAGTAAAGCCCCTGCGCGAACAGTTAAAGGCAAAGTACGGCGAAGAGGCGTGCAAGGCTTTTTTAATTGATATGGAAAAAAATTTTGAAAAGGATGATGACAAGTGAAAAAGAAAATTTACCATTTTTGCCTGTCAGCATTCTTGTACTTTATTGTTGCAAAATATGCGGGCTTGATTTTGATAATGCCGGAAAAAATTTTTGGAGTTGCAACATTTTTGCCGCCAATGTTAGGTTTAATTTGGGGACCGTGGGCGGCAGCGGGCGTTTATATTGGCGGAATTTTTTCAACGCCTGAATTGGAAAATTTTATTTCCGGCGGAATGAGCGGCGGCGATTATTTATACATTTGGTTTAAAGGTTTTTGGGTATTTTTAGCGGGCTCTTTACCATATTTCCTTTGGCACAAAATTTTAATTGACACAGACGAAAACGCTCCGGCACTTCGAGTTCATACGCTTAAAAAATTTATCGCAGTCTTTTTCATAACTTTTGCGGTAACTTCAATCTTTCGAGGCTTGACGGCAAGCGCGGCTGAATTTGAAATGGTAACCGATTGGTTTTTTGCGGCAAGAAAAGCTACACTGCCAATTTTTATTTTTGCGTGTTTTGTCAACGATTTTTTCATAGCAGTTTTTTTAGATTTGGCGTGGTTTTTCTTATTGGCAAGCAACGGTTACACTTTGTACAATCCTGCAGGAATTTCTAAAACACCGCCAATAAATCCGGACGACAAAATTAATATTGAAACAAAAAAAGCGTGGGTAATTGCATTTTGGTTTTATTCACTTTTTCCATTGGGCGTTTTTTATTTGGACAAGTTTCAAATTTATGGAATGGATTTTGTCAGCATTTGGCTTTTTTTCGTGGCAAAATGCCTTTCAATGATTGATATTTATCTTTTGTTAATGCTGTATTTAATGTTGCGTCATCGCCGCTCCATAATGATGGAAGTTGTATTTTTGGTATCGCAGACTGTATTTTTGTCGGCAACAGTTTTAGGCTGGGGAAGTTCGGTAGCAATGGGCGAAATGGTAACTTCGCACGCTAATGATTCACTGCATGCAATGAGTGCTATTTGCCGTGAAAGATTGTATCGAACTTTCTTTTTAGTTAGGCAAGCTGTAAACGGTATGAAATTGCAAGCCTTAAATTCTTTGGAAAGTTACGAACGTTTGGCTGATGATTCAGAGTACAGAAAAAATTATCTTACAGAAATGAAACAAAATTTTAATGCGATTGGTCTGGGAATTGACGGCAATATTTCGTATTACCTGCGCTTAATTCCGGAAATTGAAGGAACAAGCGGCGGTTTTTCAATGCAAAGGGAAGAGGCGCGTTGGGAAGGGCAACTTTCAAATTTTGTGGAACGTCCGCCTATTGACCTTGCGCCTTTTGATCCCGATGATGTTGCAAATGTAGGCTGGTATTACCTTCCAATGAAGTCAAAAACTGCAACTTGGATTGAACCATACGTTGACGCCGTTACAAATTTTTATGTCATTTCGTACGTTGCGCCGCTTTTTCTTGAGGGAAAATTTATTGGCGTTGTCGGTATGGATATTGATTTTAATTTCATTATTCAAGAATTGCGCCGAATGTCAATTTACGATTACGGCTACGCTTATATTATGAATCGAAACAATTTGGTACTTTATCATCAAGACTTGCCACAAGGCGCGGTATTTCAACCTAATCCCGATTTTCAAGAAATTGAATTGTATTTAACAAACGGTATGTGGCTCGGAATTGCAATTCCTTTAAGCCGCGTTCATGAAGAGCGAAACAAAATTATGATGCATTTAATTGCCGCAATAGTTTTAGTTGCAATACTGGTTTCGCTTGTCAGTATTTTGTTTGCCTCCAAAGCAATTAAACCTTTGGCAGGAATGACAGAGGCGGCGCGGCGAATTGCCTCCGGCGATTTAAACGTTAAAATTTCTTATGAATCCGGCAACGAGTTAGGAATTTTGGTGCGCAGTATTCGTGAAATGGCGGCTAAGTTAGAAATTTATGTTTATCGTGATAAATTAACCGGGCTTTTAAACGCGGCGGCTTATATCAGCAAAAGAGCTGAATTGGACGAGCACAGCAAATTAAATTCTGCGCTAAATTATGGCGTTGTTATTTTCGACGCTAACTTTTTGAAAAAGGTTAATGACAATTACGGACACGAGGCAGGCAATGAAATGTTACGGCACGCGGCTAAAGTTATAAGTAAAGTTTTTGCTAACAGTTCAGTTTATAGAATTGGCGGCGATGAATTTGCGGCGATTTTGGAAAATCAAGACTACGACAGGCGGGAAGAACTTTTGAAACTTTTTGATGAGGCAGTTGACGCTGAAACTTTTGAGGCAGCGGGAGATACTTTGAACGTTTCGGTTGCACGCGGGCTCGGAATTTATGAACACGGTATGGATTTTGAATCAGTTTCCAAAAAAGCTGATGTTGCAATGTACAATCACAAAGCCGCCATTAAGGCAAAATATGGAGAAGAAGTCAGATAATTTTTTTCTAACTGCGCAAATAAAAAAACCTGCTGTAAAAATTTTCTTTCAGCGGGTTTTTTAAGTTTCAGTTTTAATAAAATCCCCAAAATGGGCTCTAAAATCGACGCGAAGGCACCTTCAAAAAATTTTATGATACTTCATACCAAAATAAAAAGTTAGACGCCTTAATTTTGATTTTTTTAATTTAGGGTTTGTTTACAAAGTTTAAATAATTAACAAGTCGGCTTTTCTTTTTTTCAAAAACGGAGTGCGGCGGGCGTCCTGTGCGCCTTTTAATCTCCCATTTGTAAACATACCCTAGCGAAATTGACTAAAAATTTTTTAATCAACAGAAATTAATTCGTATTGAGAATTTCCTAAGCCGATATTTCTCATTGCGGTAAGTTGATGCAAGCCGTGCCTACTTTCGATACGCTCGCGCAGGTCTTTACTGTCATTCGCACTGTAAACAAAATCGCAACACGCTTGATCAATCGCCAAAATATCTGTTGAGGCGCAAATTCCAATATCTTTCATTGTAGGTTCAGCCGCTCCCACGCCCGCGCAGTCACAATCTACACTCATTCGGCGCATTACATTTATAAATACAATGTGCTTGCCGAAATGATCACAGGTTGCCTTGCCGCTGTCCGCCATAAGCTCCATAAATTCATCTTGCACCGGCATATTGTGCGCCCAATCTTCGCCTTGTGGAGGCATATTTGTACCTTTAGTATAACCATGAACTTGACGCTTGCCCATTTGTCCGCTTGCCATACCAATAGCAATATTTTTCAAACTGCCGCCGAATCCGCCCATTGAGTGTCCTTTAAAGTGCGTTAAAACAATTACAGAATCATAAGTCGGTAAAGTTTTTCCGAGAATTATACTTTGTAAATGTTTGCCGCCTTTAATTGGAAATTCAACGCCGCCTTCTCTATCCATAATATCAACATCGCAAAAATTCCAGCCGTTTACTCTCAAAGTTTCCAAGTGTCCTTCTGTGGTGTATCTGTCGCCAAGATACATTGTATTTGTTTCAATAATGTTTGAATTGGGAACTTGTGCTTGAAATTTTCTTACCCATTCACGCGGTAAAATATTTGGTCCGTTTTTTTCGCCGGTATGAAGTTTAATTCCAACTTTGCCAAAAATTTCGCCGTTAACCAAATTGTACATTTTAATTAAGCTGTCAGCATCAAGTTTTTTTGTAAAATAAACTTTTGCCGCCGAGCCGCTGTATTTTGTGCCGGTAACATTTCTGCAACCAACAACCGGAGCTTGAGAAATTCTGATATTAGATGCTGCCTCTGCTTTTTGTTCAAATGTGCCAAGTGCCGCCGTTGCCGCTGCAACTCCCGCCATTTTGAATAAATCCCTGCGCGAAACTTCCATTGTTAAAGCCTCCAATTTTTTTAGATTTAAACTAATTTTAATATAATTAAAAAAAATTTTCTATAACCTGTCAACAATTTTTGGCAAAATTTATCGCTTTAATTTTATTGCCGTTCCCAAAAATTTACAGCGCGATTAAGCCAACCTTCAGCAACAGTTCCTTCGCCAAGTCCGAAACCGTGCGGCAAGCCTTGAAAAATTTCTATTTCAGCGTTTGTACCGTTTGCACGAATTTTTTCAATTCGCCGTTGCATAGTGCGCCAATTTGCAATTCCATCATTCGTACCGACGCAATTATAAGTTGGCGGCTCATTTCCAAAAACTTCAGAAAGTCCCGTATACTGCATAATCACAGCGGCAGGACGCGGGAATTTTTTTTCGCCGAAATTTTCAGTTCCTAAACTGCCGAGCCACGCCGCCATTCTTGCGCCTGCACTGCCGCCCCATAACGAATAATTTTTTGTGTCAACTTGTAATTCTTCCGCGTGTTCATGAATAAAAGCTATTGCCCGCGCCAAATCTTCACAAGCAGTTTGAGCATTTGGACGATAAATTAAAGCAAAGGCGTTATAACCGCGTTTTGAAAGTTCCAGCGCGTGCGGAAAACTGTCATGCATTGCGCCGACGTAGTAAAAGCCGCCGCCCGCGTTGCAAATTGCAAATTTTTCATTCGGCTTGCCTTTGAAGAAAAACAATCCGGTATTTCTTTTGCGCGGGTCTAAATTTTTTTCGGCGTCAGTGTAAATATCGTAGAAAATTTTTTCGCCCGCGTCAGCTTTTTCCTTGAAATAATTTACAATTTCGACAGTCTTTTTGGGATTAACATTGTTGTACCAAAGTAAAACGTTGTCCAAATTTTTCAAAGGCGCGTTTGTGTCAATATCGATATTCGCAGGAAAAATCAGCCGCCCGTAATTTCCAAAATTTTTATAATTTATCACGTCAGCAACTTTTGTATCCTGCGTAAAATTTTTCATATTTTCGACGCTCCCCAACTCTACATTTTGACAGCCGCCAAAAATTATTGCCGCCAATATTAAAACTAAAATTTTCATCATTCGTAATTCGGTTCAAAAATTTTCATTAACTTTTCGTCGTGATGATAACGCAATACAGATTTATTATCTAAAATCATTGTTGCGGCATTTTCACGGGTAAACGGCTCCCATTTCGGTAAACCTTTTGCATTTGGGTTGCCCGTCCTTGCAAAATTTATCCACGCTTGCGAAATTGTATCTGCAAGTTTGTAAGTCTCTTTGGTTGCGCCCGTTGCCTCCGCCGAAAGTTCAATGTTGTTGAATACAAATGGAATTTCCGCGCAGTGGTAAGCCATTGCAAAGCCGCCCATTATTGGCGTTTCCCATGCAAAAATATAATTGTAAACCGGCGCGGCTTGATCTTATTTTATTCGCGCAGTTTTTGTTCAACTTGTGAATCGCTCCAAGTATTTTTATTATCAGTTTGTGAAGTTGCCATTTGTGACATTAAGTCCATTGTTGTCCATTCATTCGTAACCGTTCCAATTAAAAGCGGAATGTTATTTGCTTGTTCGGAAAAACCATCAACAACTGGATTTTGTGTAACGTTCACGCCGTCAATTATTGGCGACCAGCCGTTATCGCCTTGATAAACTTTGTCCGCGCCAAATTCTTTGCTTGCCTGTAAAAATGCTTTATTCGCCGCCAGTGAAAGTTCAGCATATGGAATTATTTCAAGTTTTGAAACTTCAGCAGGTGACAAATTTAAATTTTGCAAAGTCAATTCGGCAACCCTACGCGAAGTGTCTTGAGTTTGCAAACTCATTCCAATTAACTCAACCGCGCCGCTTTGATTTATCGCCTTGTGAAATAAACCTTTCGCCGCCGGCATTGCAGTTAAAGATAAAATTTTTGCGCCGCCGCCGGATTGTCCAAAAAGCGTTAAATTATTTTTATCGCCGCCGAAATTGGAAATGTTATCGTGAATCCACTCAAGCGCGGCAACTATATCTAAAATTCCGTTGTTGGCTGAATATTTTTCGCCGTAAGCCGATAAATCCAAAAAGCCGAGTAAATTTAACCTGTGATTGATTGAAACAACTAATAGCGATAGGTAAGGCTTTGAGGTTATCACCGCCTTTTCCCCCACTCCACACCGTACGTGAAAGTTTCCCTTCATACGGCGTCCCATCTTTGATAACTAATTTTTATCTAATCAATCTAACTTAAAATTTCATTTCCAGCTAATTTTCTCAAGTTGTTAAGTTTTTCAATGTTGGGTTCGCAGTCTTTCAAATATCTAGCAATAGTTTCAGTTTTGGTTGAATGTATAAGTTTATGTACCTTGTCTGTTACTAGAATTAAATTTTCGTATTCATCAGTACCGCCTTTGCTTTTTGGCTTGA